>Ga0209082_1000090_pt1 | contig 53071 bp, 38 predicted proteins | sample ColdCreekSource_FD_184127 | JGI IMG/M metagenome (GOLD analysis project Ga0209082, IMG submission 184127) | Groundwater microbial communities from Cold Creek, Nevada to study Microbial Dark Matter (Phase II) - Cold Creek Source (SPAdes) (version 3) | ecosystem: Environmental > Aquatic > Deep... | reverse complement strand
ACGCGCGTGTACATGTTACAGCGGCTGGCTGCTGCGGTGGGCTCGGGTGCTGGCGCTGCCGCTGCTGGCTGCGAGGTGCTCGCGGAAGGTGCGTTCGACTCGATGTTGAAGGGCAGCTCGGGCAGCATCTGCATGCGCCGCACGACGTTGCAGAGCTCGCGCACGGTGCCCGGCCAGCGGTGCGCGCGAAACATCTCGAGCGAACTCCTGTCTCAGGCGGAATCACCCCTGGACTGTACCAGGCGATCCGCGTGCCGGGGGCAGTCAACTCGCATGCTGAGGGTAAGTGTGGGCCTTGCAGCCCGCCGCACCAGATTCTCACTTCGCGTCGGGGCGGGCGTTGCGCTTCAAGATGCGCGCGGCTTCGGCGAACGCCGGTTGCTCTCGGTGGACGCTCGCGAGTGTTGAGTAGTGTCTTCCGGCGAGGACGTAGTCGCCTGCGAACAGCGCGTCGACTGCAGCCTTTTCTGTGACCTGTGATCGTGGCGCTTGGGGGAGTGCGGTGTTGACGCTCGCAGCGGCGGGCGCGGTGGCTGGCGCGGGCGCCGGTGTGATCGTGGCGCTCTGCTGCGCTTGTGGGCGCGGCTTTACGAACGACTCTTCGGGTGTGCTCGCTGGCATGAAGTGACTCGCGGTTGCGGCGCACGCGATCACTGCGAGCGCTGCGCCGCCCATCAGGAACGGCTTCAGCTTGCGCTTCGGCAGCCGCACCGGCTCGTCTGTTGTGGCGCTGTTCACGCGTGACGCCATCAGCTGCATGATATCGAGCGCTGGCATGAGCACGGTCTTCGCTGTGCTCGCGGAGTTGGGGCGTGCCACTTCAGCCACGCGCGGGCGCTCGTGGCTCGTGCGTTCTTGGTGTGCGCGTTCTGCTTCCAGCAGCTGCTGCTTTGCGGCTTGCACGGCTTGCACGATCGGATCGTCCGGCCCGAGGCCCACCACGGTCTTGCCCGCGCTTGCATAACTCGCTGCGCTGCGCTTCGGCCCTTCATCCTCGCCGGAGAGCTTCTCCCAGTAGCGTGTCCTGGCGAAGTCGGGATGACGCGACAGCGGGATCGGTTGTACGAGCGTCGTTCGCATCGCGAGATCCTGCTCGGAAGCGGGTTCTTCCATGGTCTGCGTTTGCTTCGGGTCGCGCGTCATCGAACAGCCTCTTTCCCCTCGTGGCGCTCTTGCACCTCTGCAGCGGCGAACATCGCGCCGGGTAAACGCACGCCGTGCTGTGCGAGCCGCGGTAGAAAGCTCGGCAGCTCACCCGTCGGCATGAGGAGCGACTCCGGCTCATCACGTTGACTACGCCGCAGGAACAGATCTCGCAGCGCGTAGTGCTGGCCGTCGCGGTCCAGGCCGAGCACCTCAGTGATGTGCGTGACGCCGCGCTTGCCGTTCTGTAAGCGCGAGACCTGCACGATCACATCGATGCCCGACGCGAGCTGCGCGCGGATCGCGGCGAGCGGCATGTTGAGGTCGCTCATCATGCACATGGTTTCTAGGCGCGTCATGGTGTCGTGTGGGTAGGTCGCGTGCAGCGTGCACAAGCAACCACCGTGGCCGCTGACTGTGGCTTGCACGAGATCCAGCGCTTCTGCGCCGCGCAGCTCGCCGACGATGATGCGGTCCGGTCGCATGCGCAGCGACGCGCGAAACAAGTCGCGGATCGACACCTCGAGCTCGCCCTTTTGATCGGGCTTGCGACCGGTTAGATAGACCACGTGCTCGCGTGCGATGTTGATCTCGCGTGTGTCTTCCAACACCAGCACGCGCTCGTCGGGTGGCATCACGCCTGCGAGCACATTCAAGAGCGAGGTCTTGCCGCTGCCGGTACCACCGGCCACGACGATGTTGCACTTGCCGTGCGTCAGCGCGACCAGCGCTGCGGCTGCGTCCTCGCTGAGTGAGCCGAAGCGCACGAGATCATCGAGCTGCAGCGTGGCTTTGGAGAAGCGCCGGATCGCGACAGTTGGGCCGGCTTCAGCGATCGGCGGGATCACCGCTTCGATGCGCGAGCCATCCGGCAAGCGCGCTTCCAGGATCGGATGTGCTTCGTCGATGAAGCTGCCAGCGAACTGCGCGATGTTGCGGAGCGCGGACAGCACGCGATCCGACGAATCGAAGCGCGCGGGCACACGCTCGAGCTTGCCCCGGCGCTCGACGAAGATCGAGTCGGGACCATTGATCATGATCTCGGAGACGCTTGCGTCGTCGAGGTACGGGACGATCGGGGCCATCAGTGAACGCAGTGTCTTGTCGAAGAGCTCGGCTGGAATCACTGGCTCACCGCTTTCCGGACGGACGGGTCAGTGCGCCGCCTACATGCATGAAGATCGATTTCGCCATGGTGCCTAGGGCCCATTGCAACAACCGATCTCAGCGCCAGAAGCGCTCTACAGCCCGCTGAGCCAAACCTGTAACCCCCCGGTTGCGGCAAACGGTTGCACCGCCGGCGTTCCCCGTCGCGCAAAAGAGCACGAGCGCAGGCGCCGCCTTTCGCGCCGGGAGCAGTGAGCCGCTTTGAGCACTATTGACCGAGGAAGACGTAGACGCCGAGCTTGCTTGCTATGCAGACGTCCATGACTCCGTCGGTGTCGATGTGGCCGACTGCGATTTGGCGGCCGATTCCGACTTTTTCGTTTGAGGTGTCGATGGGGTGCGGCTCGAGCACGACTGCGCCTGCGCTGCGCTTGACCTTGAATACGTAGTTGACTGGGTCGCCTCGTAGGTCGGGGTCGTCGAGGCCTTCGGGGTGGGCGAGATAGGACTTGCCGGCGATCACGTCCGAGATGCCGTCGCCGTCCATATCTGCGACTTCCAGCGCGTGCGGTTGCGAGAAGCTCGCGACCAAGTCTTCTTCGGGGGTGCCTACGAACTTGTGCTTCGTAAACTCGCCAGCAGCGGTTTGCTCGTACCAGCTGATGCCCCACGCGTGCGCGAGATCGGCCGTGATGATGTCCATGTCGCCGTCGCCGTCGACATCAGTCGAGAACATGTGTGAGCCACCGGCTTTGGCATCGTCTTCTTCCAGGTCGCCGTACAGTCGAACGTCGTAGTGAGCGTTTGTGTCAGGTCGGTCGGCGAGGATGTTGGTCCAGACACCTGCGCGCTCTAAAAAATCGACTTTCCCATCCTTGTTGACATCGCCGAAGCCAAACCCGTGCAACCAACCACCACCTGGCCAGGGGTATGATTGTGTCACTGCTTTATATGTCCACTCGGACGTCGCGTCGTCCGGATCGATTTGGTAGAAGCCGCGCGTGACAGAATTCGAGCCGGGGTTTCCGCAGCTCTTGCACGCGCCGTAGATCTCGGGCAGCCCGTCGCCGTCGACATCGGACAAGCCATGCTGCTCGCCGCGCACGTCGTCGTGCATCGGATAGGCCTTCCACATGTCCGCGGTGGTCGCGACGCGCGCGCCCGGATTCTTGTACCAAACCGCCGTGCCAGAGCGCTGGCGCGCGGCGGCATTCGGCACCATCGTCTCGTCGACGTCAGGGCAGGTGATGTTGATGATGTCCGTGAAGCCATCGCGATCGACATCTTCGGCGTAACAAGCCCAGTCGTCTGACACGCCCGTGTACAGCTCGGCCTCCGCACCTGTGCGTGGCAAGCCATCGTGACCGGAGCGGAAGACGTGCTCGTTGACAGCGCCGCTCGATCCAAATGGACCTTCCCACCAGCGCCGGCCCGCGGAGATGTCGGGGATGCCATCGCGGTTGTAGTCTGCGATCGAGCAGCTCTCCGCCAAGAAGCGATCATCGACTTTGATCTTGGTGAACACCAAGCTGCCGGGCCGCTGCGCGACCGCGATCTTTCGCGCGGGCCACGAGCCCGTCACCGTGTAGCTGCCACCGGGCTCGGCCGCAGGCGCTCCCCCCGCGCCGGCAGCATGAGGTCCTCCCCCGCTGCCGCCCGCGCCGGCAGCGACCGCACCGCCTGAACCAGCAGGCTTGTCGCTGACGGCGGCATCACGGGCTGGCTCCATGCTGACGCTCGTAGCTGCAGTCGAGGCGTCAGCTTCTGCGTTCGCCACACCGGCGTCGCGCACAACGACAGGGGGGCGCGACGCGCGCATGCCTGAATCGCTCGTGGTCGGACGGTTAGCCGTCTCCAGCTCGGTCGAGCTGTTGATCTGTCCGCCGCAGGCCGCCAGCAGGACTACGCAGCCTCCAAAAGCCAGCACAGAGCGATGTTCATCCTGGATCATATGGGCCACCCACCGGACCCATATCATCAAACCCCCCGCCCATGAACACCCGTGGCCTGTGGCCAACTTGTCTACACGCGAGGATTCGTCGCGGGAGCCCGCATGCTCTCCGAACGTGAGCGCGGCCGAGAGGTCTCGTTTGGCGTCGCTCCTGGCTGCATCGACTGGCTGCGCTCCAGCGCTTCTTCGCGCGGCACCTCCAGCATCAGGGCGCTGAAGCCCAGCGCGAAGATGAACTGCAAGTAGGGCAGGTGCATGTTAGGCAACATGTTCACCGCACAGATCACGACCAGGTACCCGAAGCCAGCCAGCAGCACCTGGTCGTCGCGCCGCTTGATGCGCCGCATCTGCTTCCGCGCCCGCAGCACCGGCAACACCATCAGCGCGAAGTAACAACAAAACCCGATCAAGCCTTGCGTGCCGAACACGGCGATCCATTGACCATCTTGGATCACCAAGTCCTTCGCGCTTTCGGAGTCGTACACGCGCTCGCGATTGAAGCCGCCCCAACCGAACCACAAGCGCTCGGAGCCTTTCGCGAGCAGCAGGTCTTCATTGTCGAAGCGAAACTCCAGCGACTGCACGCGCTCCGGACCGAGTGTCTCGGCTGCGCTCAAGATCTCCTTCACTGGAAAGACCTCGAACATGCGCGACATCGGATAGCTGATCACGATCAGCGCCAGCACCATCAACATGCGCATGGTGTTCTTCGCGCTGAAGAAGCGCAGAAACACATAGCCGATCATGCCGTAGAGGATGGCCGCCACGGCCTTGCACAACACCAGCATCCCAAACAGAAAGAGCACGACGAAACCCATGGGCACGCCGAATATGGTCTTTTTACCTGCACGCTGCAGCGCAACCGCAGAGATCGCGCTGATGAACATGAAGAAGCCTACGACCAAGCCGTGGCCCATAAACACGGTCGCGCGGTAGCCGCCACCACGCAGGTTTTGGCTCCAGTCTTCTCGCGGATTGAAGCCGTAGATGTTCTCGTGGAGCATCGGGCTCATGCGCAGCTCGTAGAAGATCGGTACGCTGTATACGAGACCGCCGACTGCAAGAATCGTCAGGATGTCGATCAAATCACGCCGGCTGCGTAACAGCGCACGACCGAGCACGCACGGCAGCGCGACGGTGAACACTACGCGCACGGCCGCGGACAAACCGTCGTACGGCGTGAAGCCGGGCAGGTCGATGGTCTTATAGGTGCCGTAGTGCAGCGGATCCGGGTTGGTCAGCACCGTGCCGATCTGCGCGAGCATGTAGATGTAGATGATCCAGTCGTAGCCGCGACCGATGCGCGCTGCTTTGATGCGCTTCGGCGCTTTCCACCACAGCCCGAGCAGCGCACACATGGCGCCGATGGTGTATTTGCTGAAGGGAGGCAAGAGAGGTAGGTCAAAGGCGGCGCCCTCTGGCAGCCACATGAACGACCACACCACGGAGTGAGCAGCGGCGCGCACCGGTCGCTCCACCGTGAACAGCCAAATGCTGAACGGGATCCACAACAGCAGGGCGGCGGCTGAAATGACGCCCCAATCGTCCCATTGATAAATACTCATCTGTGTACTGCCAGGGTCCAGGTCTGCGACCTGGTGCGACGAGCCGGAACATTACGGGCTTCGCGACGGACGCCTAACAGTATATCGAGAGCGCGGCCCGCGCCTCAAGGAGGCGCATGTGGACCGCGCAACCCCGCACAGAGCATCAGGCTTTGAGGAACTCTAGTAGCTCGATCACGTAGCCGTCGGGGTCTTTGACCATAGCGAACTTGAGGTTGCCGAACGTCGTGACCGGCGTGACCACGGGCGCGTTGTGCTTCAGCAAGTGCGCGAAAGCGCCTTCGACGTCGGAGACGCGTAGTACGAAGCGGCTGTAGCCTTCACCGATCGCGATGGGCGTGGTCTTGGGCCGATCGGTGTTCCACATCAGGATCACGCCGGCGCTCTTGGTCTCGGGGAACGCGAGGATCACCTCCGACAGGTTCTTGCCGAGGGGGATGCGCATCGTTTCCTTCAGGCCGAGCACGCCGACGTAAAAGCCGAGCGCGCGTTCGATGTCGGCCACGTGGTAGGCGACGTGGAGGACTTGAGGTTTGAAGGCAGTGAGGGTTTCGGTGGTGGTCATGCGTCTCCGGTCGGCTGAGGGAGAGGTGCGCGCGGGTGCGCGCGCCCCTGGTTTGCAGGCAGCCTTAGTCGATCAAGTACGCGATGAGAAGCGTGAGCTCCACGTCCACAAACTCTCAATCACGTGCCCGTGCCGGTGCCCGTACGCGATCCTCGTTCACCCGACCCCGGAATCACCTCCGCACGGAGTCGCGCACAGGCGGGACTGAGGAACGTGTACGGGCACGGGCACGTTTCGAGATTACATGACGGGCAGGCGCCTGCGCGGGGCGCTGTGATTGCCGTTGCCCCAGACGAGAGCCGGGTCTTGGCCCGCGGCTAGCACGGCGTTGCTGATGATGGACGCGTGCTCGGCATCGTCCGACCACCGCTTCCGACCCTCTTCAGGCAGGAGCTCGATCGGGTCGAAGTACATGTACACAGCGTTTTCGTCCACGTTGGGGGAGCGATAGACGCTGACACCCGTCACGCGATCGTAGTGCTCGAAGCTGTGTATGTCGCGCTTGCCGCCGCCGCCCGGTGCATCCAGCACGAAAGTTGGCGTGTTGAAGCCTGCGGTGCTGCCGCGTACCTGTTTTTCTAGCGTGAGCGCGCTGCCCAAGGTCGTGCGCAAGTCCTCGACGCCGGGCACCAAGTCGTGTTGGTACACGTAGTACGGTTGCACGTTGATATACGACAGGCGTTTTACCAGCGTTTTCATGATCGCCGGATCGTCGTTCACGCCTCGCAGGAGCACGCACTGGTTGCGAATCGTTACGCCAGCGGAGTACAGCCGGCGTGTCGCCTGCTCAGTGATCCAGGTGATCTCATTGGGGTGCGAGACATGCGTATGCAGCGCTGCCTCTTTCCCCATGTGCCGAGCGCGTTGCGCGACGTTGACGAGCGCCTCCACCCACGCGTCATCAGTGAGGAACTTGGTCGGCTGCACGCCCACGGCCTTGGTCGCAAAGCGCATGCGCCGGATGTGCGGAATGTCGAGCAGCGCCTCGCCGATGTCCGCGATCTGGTCTGCGCGCAGGTTATGCACGTCGCCTCCGCTGATCACCACGTCTTCGATCTGACGCTGCGAGCGGAGGTACTCGAACGCCAGCTTCCAACGCTCGGGCTTGGCGCGCAGGTGGTACTTGGCGACGCCGTCCGTGTCGATCCCGACGGCGTACGAGCGCGTGCAGAAGCGGCAGTACACCGGGCACAGATCGAGCGCGAGAAACAGTGCTTTGTCTGGATAGCGGTGCACCAAGCCGGGCACTTTCTCGTCGTGCTTCTCGCCCAACGAGTCGAGCCCCACGAGTGGATGGTCGGGCAGCTGCTCGGAGCCGAGCGGCAGGAACTGCTTGCGCAGCGGATCGCTGTACGGGTCGCGCCAGTCGATCAGCGCGATGATGTACGGCGAGATGCGTAGGCTCATCGGCGCCCGGCGCAGTCCCTCTTGGACATCGCGGTAGAACGCATCGGGCAACAGATCCTGCAGTGCCAGCGCGAGTTTATCTACGCGCGTGATCGCATTCTGGTTCTGCCACTGGTGATCGAGGAACGTGCGTTCTGTCAGGTGCAAGTACGCGGGTACGCGTCGCCAGAACTCTTCCTCGTTATCAAAGTCTTGTCGTGCGGAGTGACTAAGGCCTAAGCCAGGAGGTTCGGCGTCGTCCTCGGCAATGAGGCTGGCACCTTTGCTGATCTCCACGTCCATTGCTGCGCTGACCTTTCTTAAAGCGAGACCGGCTCTCGCTAGATCGATGTCAGTTCTATAAGCACGTTCGAGGCCAAACTGTAGCGGCTGAGCTGTGCCTCACTGCAGATCACTCACACCCTTATCCACATGGCGTAGCGCTTGCACTTTGGCGCATTGGCAATCAACTCGGCTGCTTGGCACAGAGAGCGTTACAAGGATCGTTATGCGCATCGCCTTTACCCACAACCTGCAACTCAGTACCTCGGAGGACGAAGCTGAGTTCGATACTCCTGCCACCGTCGCTGGTATCTCAGCGGCCCTGCGCAAGCTCGGCCACCACGTCGAGCCGGTGGAAGTGTCAGGACCGGCATCGCGCGTGGTTGCGCGGCTGGAAGCGCTCGTGCCCGACCTGGTGTTCAACACTGCCGAAGGCAACGTCGGGCGCTTCCGCGAGGCATTCTATCCAGCGCTGTTCGATCGTCTGGGCCTGCCTTTCACCGGGTCCGACGCATACGTCTGTGCGCTGACGCTCGACAAGCGGCTCACCAAGCTCGTGGTCTCCCAGTACGGGGTCGCGACGCCACGCTTCTGCTTCCTCGAAGACATGACGCAACTGCCGCTAGCAGACAACCTGCGCTTCCCGATGATCGTGAAGCCGAACTTCGAAGGCTCCTCGGTCGGCATCACCACGGACTCGGTCGTCGAGAACCACGAGCAGCTGACGGCGCGCGTGCTGGACCTGCTCGCCCGCTTTCCGGCCGGCGTGCTGGTCGAAGAGTTCATCATTGGCCGTGATCTGACTGTTCCATTCATCGAGAAGGCTTCACCGCAGACGGGAGGTGTGCTCGAGCCGGCCAGCTACGAATACGATCAGGACTTCGTCGCCGGCCGCCGCTACCAGCTCTACGACTTCGAGCTGAAGAACGTCGGCTCCGACGCAGTGTCAGTGATCGTGCCGGCGAAGATCCACGCGGGTCAGCGCGCCCGGTGCATCGAGCAAACGCAGAAGGTCGTGCGCGCGCTTGGCATCCGAGACATGGGGCGTGTGGACTTTCGCGTGGGTGACGATGGTGAGGTGTATTTCCTTGAAGTGAACGCGCTGCCGAGCCTCGAGCAAGGCGCCGCGATCTACGTGTCCAGTGCGCTCGCGGGTTTACCGACGCAGGAGTCGATGCTCGACGCCATTTTGCGTTCAGCCGCAGAGCGCTATCGCCTGTCGACGAGTGCAATGCCTGCGCGCCGCAGTGCGCAAAGGCTGCGCATCGGTCTAACATACAACATCCGACGTACACCTGCGGTGAGCGCAGACACCGATCACGACGCGGAGTACGACACGCCGCAGACGATCGCGGCCATCCGTGAGGCGATCGAGAGTCACGGTCACACGGTGGTCGAGCTGGAAGCGGCGCCCGAGCTTTCGACCTTGCTGCCCACGGCGGCGGTCGACTGCGTGTTCAACAACGCGGAGGGCATCGGCGGTCGCAACCGCGAAGCGCAAGTGCCGGCGCTGCTCGAGCTGCTCGGCATTCCGTACACCGGGTCGGATCCGACCGCGATGTCGCTGACGCTCGACAAGAGCTTGGCCAAGCAGATCGTCGCGCAAGCCGAGTGTTTGACGCCGACGGCCATGGTCATGCGTACGGGCAAAGAGCGGCTGATCAAAGGCCTGGCTTTTCCGTTGATGGTCAAGCCGGTCGCGGAAGGCAGCAGTAAAGGCATCGTCGGACGGTCGGTGGTAGAGACCGAGCAAGAGCTGCGCGAGGCCGCGCGCGAGCTGATCCAGAAGTACAAACAAGACGCGCTGGTCGAGACCTACTTGCCTGGCCGCGAGTTCACAGTCGCGCTGCTCGGGGAGAGCAAGCCCAAAGCGCTGCCGCCCCTCGAAGTGATCTTCCTCGACAAAACTAACAAACACCCGATCTATGACTTCGACTCCAAGTTCATCGGCGGACGCACAACTTATCAAGTGCCAGCCGATGTCGACGAGCCGCTGCGCCGCGAGATCGAGCGCGTGGCCAAGCGTGCATTCGTCGCGCTTGGCGTACGCGACTACGGCCGCGTCGATCTGCGGCTCGACGCACACGGCCAAGTGAACTTCATCGAGTGCAACCCGTTGCCGGGCTTGTCACCGGGCTTCTCGGACATGTGTTTGATCGCCGAAGGCGTGGGCATCTCCTACCGAACGTTGATCGGCGAGATCCTCGCCCCCTGTATAAGGCGCCTCCGCGAAACACGCCGCCTGCGTGCGATCGAAGGCCGCCTGTAGCTGCAGTCTGCGTGGTCACTGGCACAATACGGCTCAGCGTTTTGAGCGCATTTTCTAATGCTTTCATAGCGCTGTTGTATGGCATGGAAGCTGCTCTCACCTGCTCGCACATGGGGAGAGCAGCGATGCACAAGCGCAAGTGGTTGGGCTGGGGACTGAGTTGGACGTTGGCAGCTGTCAGCTGCAGCAACCCGAGCGCCGAGCTCGACGCGCCGTCCGAGGTCAAGCGTCGCGCGGGGCCAGCGCGCGTCGACCAACCTGGCAATGGTCGCGTGTCTGTCGACGAAGCCAAGCTGCATGCGACCGAGCGAGAGGGACAGATCGCGCTGGAGATCCCGGTGCGTGGCTTGGCCGAGGGCAGGGGTAGCCTGATCGCCGAGTTGGTTACGGTGGACGGATCCGAGGTGCTCTCGACCATCGAGGTTCCTTATGTGCTGACGTCAGACGAGCAGAAGCTGTTGGCTGCGAAGCTGCGCTTGCCGGACGATGTCGAGCAGCAAGCCGACCGCGCGCGCTACTCGGTGCGCGTGCGCGACGACAGGTGGGAGCTGCGTGTGACGCGCAGCTTGATGTACGTGCTGACCCCGTTTGAGCTGGTGGTCGACGGTCCTTCGCAAGTGCGGGCGGAACGTCAGGGCAGCTATCGTGTGCGCGCGCAAGCCGTGCCGACGCGCGCGCCGCTGATCGACCAGGCGGTGTCCGTGGAAGTGACTAAGGAGGGCGAGGTCGCGCAGACGCTCCATGCCACGACAGACGACGACGGCTCCGCGGTGTTCGCACTGGAGCTCGACGAGCCCGGTGCTTATGCGCTCGCGGTCGCGAGCAGCAGCGAAACGCTCAGCAGTGAGATAACAGTTCGCGCCGCCGAACAGAAGCTGCTCCTGACTACTGATAAGCCGCTCTATCAGCCTGGTCAAACGATGCACCTGCGCGCGTTGGCGCTGCAGAGCCCTGACAATCGACCCGTGGCAAACACTGAGCTCGTGTTCGAGGTGTCCGATGGCAAGGGCAACAAAGTGTTCAAGAAGTCGCGCAAGACGGATGACTTCGGCATTGCGTCTGTGGACTTCAAGCTCGCGACCTTAGTGAACATGGGCAGCTACAAGCTGCAGGTGTCCGGCGCGGGCAAGACCGAGAAGACTGTTGAAGTTTCGCGCTACGTGCTTCCCAAATTCGAGCTCAAGGTGGCGACCGACCGCGGCTGGTACAAAGCGGGTGACAAGCTTCACGGCACAGTGGACGGGCGCTACTTCTTCGGCAAACTCGTGAGTGGTGCGGATGTCGTCGTCGAGGGGCTCACGCTCGACGTCGGCAGCGAGCTGTTTCAACGCGTGATGGGCAAGCTGGACGCACAAGGTCGGTTTGCGTTTACGCTCGACCTGCCCGAGGTGCTGGCCGGTGTGCCGATCCAGAACGGGCATGCGCTCGTGACTTTGCGCGCGCAGGTGACCGATACGGCGGGCCAGGTTGTGAGCAAAGAGACCGCGGTCACCGTGGCGCAGTCGGCGATCCAGCTCTCGCTCGTTCCCGAAGCTACGCAGGTAGTGCCTGGTCTAGAGAATCGCTTTCATTTATTCGCGACCGATCCGCTCGGCGCGCCGATCCCCGACGCAGAGGTCGAGCTGACTGGTGGGGCAGAGCTCAGCGCACGCACGGACAAGTACGGGCACGCGGAGCTGAGCTGGCAGGTCGAGAATGGGGCTCGGACCGTGACCGTGGCGCTCACGACCGAGGGCGGCGAAAGCGCGCAGGCGAGCTTCGACTTCGCAGCCCAGAGCGGCGGAGAGCACGTGCTGGTCCGTACCGACAAGTCGCTGTACCAGCTCGGCGAGAGCGTCAAGGTCCAGGTGATCGGTACGCGCGCGGAGACGCGCGCTTACGTAGATTGGCTTAACGATGGTCAGATCGTCGATATGCGCCGGCTGGATCTCGAAGACGGCGTGGCCAGCTTCGAAGTCGCGCTGGACTCCGGGTTCGTCGGTGACAATCGCATCGAGGCGTTTGTAGTCGATGATGCAGGCAACAGCGTGCGTGCAGGCCGTAGCATCGTGGTTCAAGGCGACGGCGCACTGCATGTATCGCTCAGCCAAGACAAGCCGGAGTATCGGCCCGGCGAGCCTGCGAAGCTGACATTCAGCGTGACCGATGAAGCGGGCAAACCCGCGCCCGGTGCGCTCGGCGTACAAATCGTCGACGAGGCGGTGTTCTCGCTGATCGATGCGCGTCCGGGGCTCTTGCGCACGTTCTTCGAGCTGGAGAATTCATTCGCCATGCCACAGTACGAGCTGCATGCGCCGCAAGTCAGCTTCGAGCGTTTGCTGTTCGAAGACGCCGCGTCTGCGTTGCCCGAGCAGCAGCGTGCGGCGCAAGCGCAGGTCGAAGCGCAGCTGAGCGCGCTGCGTGGTCAGCACATGCTCGGCGTTTCGCGCGGCACGTGGGACAGCACCGTGCAGGCCGCGCTAAAGCGACTCGACGATGCGTTCACTGCGGAGCACGAGCGGATCCAAACCCTGGTCAAGCCGCTCGCGACCACTGTCAAAGACGAGCTTGCCGCTAAGGGCTGCACGCCGCAGCAAAACTACTGCAGCGCTCAGAACGGCGCATTCTCGACATTGTTCAGTAACTTGCTGCTTGCGAAGAACGACCTGTACGACTTCTGGGGGAATCGTTACGCGGGGACCGCGCAGTCCGGAGGGATCAGCTACACCTCGGCAGGTCCGGACGAGCGGCAGGGCACGAGCGACGATCGCGCGGTCAAGCTTATGTTCCACGAGCTGGGTGCCGCATTCTCAGGGGGCGACGGTTTCATTGCGCGAGGTGGCGCGGCGCCACAAGTTGCAGCGGCTCCTGACCCAGCCAATGCCGCTCCAACCACACCCGTAACTGGCGCTCAGCCGGTCGACGAAGAGAGCGCAGGCAGCCGCCCGCGGGTGCGCAGCGAGTTCCCCGAAACGCTGTACGTTCATCCCGCGCTGATCACCGATGCGGAGGGCAAAGCCAGCGTCTCACTCGACATGGCCGACAGCATCACGAGCTGGCGCGTTTCGGCGCTCGCGAACGCGAAGAACGGTTCACTCGGCGGCGGGCAAGGCGCGATCACAGTCTTCCAAGACTTCTTTGTGGACGTGGCGTTTCCCGCAGAGCTCACGCGCGGCGATCAGATCGAGTTTCCTGTAGTCGTCTATAACTACCTGAAGACCGAGCAGACCGTTCGGATCGAGCTCGAGCAGGCGGCTTGGTTCAGCGCGCTCGGTGCGACGTCGACCAGCGTGACGCTCGCAGCCGACAGCGTGCAGAGCGTCAAGATCCCCGTGCGGGTGGAGCGCGTCGGCGCGCAGACGCTCACCGTGCGTGCGATCGGTGCGAGCGCTTCGGATGCGGTCGCACGCAGTGTGCGCGTAGTGCCCGATGGGGAGCGCGTGGCGCAAGCGCAGTCAGGCTCGATCGAGCGCGGCTCGCACACGCTCGATATCTCCGTGCCGAGCGACGCGATCGAAGGCTCGCCGGAGCTGTACGTGGACATCTATCCTGGGTTCACGTCGCAAGTTGCGCAGGGCTTGGACAGCATGCTGCAAGTGCCGAATGGTTGCTTCGAGCAGACCACTTCGACGACGTGGCCGAACGTGCTGATCACACGTTATCTCGAGCGAACGAAGCAGAGTACGCAGGAAATCCAGCTCAAAGCAGAGGCGCTGATCGCGGCGGGCTATCAACGTTTGCTGACGTTCGAGCATCGCACGGGTGGTTTCTCGTGGTTCGGTGAGCAAGACGGGAAGGCCGATCTGTCTGTGACTGCATTCGGGCTGATGGAGTTCGCCGACATGGGGAAGGTCGCCGAGGTCGATCCTGACATGGTCGCGCGCACGCAAGCCTGGCTCGCCGCGCAGCAGGCAGGGGACGGGACGTTCCCCGCCGGACAAACGGAGTTCTTCAGTTTCCACACCGGTGGCTTGCGCAACACGGCTTTCACTGCATGGGCTTTCGCCGAAGGTGGCTACAAAGGCGATGCGTTAGATCGCGCGCTCACGTACGTGCGCGATCAGCTCGATAGCGACACCGACACGTACACGCTTGCGCTCGCCGCGAACGCGCTCGCGAGTGGTTCGCCTAACAGTGCTGAGCTGCGCGCGCTCTTGGACAAGCTCGACGAGGCGAGGGTGGAAGAGGAGGGCAAGGTGCACTGGCGCCCTGGCACCCAGCAGATCGGCTTTTACGGTGGCGGCCGAGACTCGGAAGTGAGCACGACCGCGCTGATCGCACACGCGATGATTCGCGCCGGAGCGCATGGCCCGACGGCGAACGCTGCGATCCAGTACCTGATCAGCTCGAAGGATCCGAACGGCAACTTCGGCTCGACCCAAGCCACGATCTGGACGCTCAAGGCGCTCATGCTCGCTGCGGAGCGCGGGCTCGAGCCGGCCGCCGGCGCGCTGAGCGTTCTGGTGGATGGTCAAGCTTTTGCCAACGTGCAGCTCAAGAAGAGCGAAGCCGACCTGACTACGCGCGTCGACATGAGCTCGCTGGCGCTGCCGGGTGAGCACAGCGTGTCGATCGAGTTCGCTGGCACAGGTCAGGTTAGTTATAACCTGGTCAGCACACATCACGTGCCCTGGCGCACTCCGTCGCTCCTCGATCCGCCGGCCGGCCCGCTCGCGATCGCGGTCAGCTACGATCGCGCAGCGCTGAGTGTGGACGAGACGGTCTCGGCGCATCTGACAATCACAAATCTGACGAGCGTTTCGCAGAGCATGCTGCTCGTCACGGTGGGCTTGCCCCCGGGTTTCGAGCTGCAGACTGACGCCCTGGACGGGTTCGTCGCAGCGGGGCAGATCTCGCGCTACGAGCGAACGGCCAAGCAATTGATCTTGTACGTCACGCGGATCGAGCCTGCGGCGGTATTGGCGCTCGACTACCGCCTGCTCGCGCGCATGACTGTGCGTGCTGCTGACGGCGGCAGTGAGGTGGCTCTGTATTACCAGCCTGATCAAAAAGCGAGCAGCCCGTCGACGACTTTGGTGGTCACAGGCAACTGAGCGGGTCTGCGGGCCCTCGCCGCGATCGCTCGCGAAGTACTTGACGCGACTCGGAGCGCTGAGGACCATGCGTCGCGATGCTGGGGTTTCTGCGCCGCAATTTTCTTTCGATCGACCCGCGTACGTTGGGGCTCTTGCGCATCGGGATCGGGTGTTTGCTGCTGCTTGATTTGGCCAAGCGCGTGCCCGTGCTGCGCTTGTTCTACGTGAACGAGGGCTTGATCCCCAACCATCGTGTGTTGTGGCGTCCACCGCGCGAGTTTTCGTTCTCGTACTTGCTAGCGCTGAGCTCGGCAGGCGAGGTGCAAGTCGCGTTCGGAGTGATCGCGCTGATCTACGTGTGCCTGCTCGTGGGCTTTCGCACGCGGCTCATGCACGTGCTCAGCTGGCTCTCGCTGATCAGCTTGCACGCGCGGGTCGACATCTTGTCGAGTGGCGCCGACTTCGTGTTCGGCGTGCTGATCCTGTGGAGCGCGTTTCTCCCGCTGGGGCGACGCTTCTCGATCGATTCGGTCCTGCGTGGCTTACGCACCGAGGGTGGGCGCGACACTGAGCCCGTCGTGTCGCTGGCCGTGCTCGCGCTGATCATGCAGCTCACGGTGATCTACTTCTTCAACACGGTGCACAAGAACGGCGACACCTGGCGCGATGGCAGCGCGGTGTACTGGCTGGTGCATCAGGAGCGCATCGTCACCTTTCTCGGGCACTGGGGGCGTGAGGCGCTGCCGCTGTGGATTTTCCAGGCGCTGACCTATCTCACGTTGATCATCGAAGGCGCGCTGCCGCTGCTATTGCTCAGCCCGTGGGGCCGCCCCTGGACGCGCAGGCTGGCATTGCTCTGCATCATCGGTCTGCACACGGGCATGGCGCTCATGTCGAACCTGGGCGTGTTTTCGCCCACGATGATGGTGTTTGGGCTGTGCCTGGTCGAGACGCGCGACTGGGAGCTCTGGGAGGCGCGTGGCCGCCGCCGCTCTCCGCTGCAGCTCGTTTTCAACGCCAGCTCGGGCTTGTGCTTTCAAGCGGCGCGTGTGTGGAAGCGCTTGGACGTGTTCGATCGCATTCAGCTGGTGCCGGAACCTGCCGCTGATGGCTGCGGATGGGTGCAGCTGCCGGATGGCACGCGTGTGCAGGGTGAGCCCGCGCTGCGCAAGCTGCTCTCGGTGCTCCCGCTCGGCTTGCTTTGGGTTGCGCTCGCGCAGCTCGCGCGGCCGCTCAGCGCTCCGCTCGCGCGCTGGCTCGGGCGCAATCGCGATCGGGTCAGCTGTCAGCTCGGCCTCAGCACTGCTGAACCCGTTCCGCAGCAGCCGCTGTTCTCCGGCCCCGGTCCACGCCGCGCAGGCTTCTGGCTTGGCCAGCTCGCCGTGCTGCTGCTGATCTTGGTCGCGACTTCACAAGTGTTGGTCGAGAACCCAGCGATCCCAGACTGGATCGAGCACCGTCAGCCGCGCGCCGTGCGTGCATCCGTCGGCTATCTGCGCCTCAACCAAGGCTGGAGCATGTTCGCCCCCGATGCACCGCGCGATGATCTATGGGTAGTGGTCGACGCCGAGACCAGCGATGGTCGTCACGTCGATCCTTGGAACGAGGTGGCATCGCGCATCGCGGACCCCGGCTTGCGCACGATTCCAGCGCGCCTCGGACAAGACGCGGCGCAGTGCGACTACACCAGCCGCATCCCGGATGACGACCTCCTGCACGAGCCTTTTCGCGATTGGATCCTCGCCTATCACAGGCGCACGCGCCGTCCCGAGGACCGCATCGTGCGTTTTCGCGCATACGTCATCGAGCAACACAGCCCTGCGCCCGGCGAGCCCGCTGCGAGCGATGTCCGTGCACGCATGTTCCTGAAGATGTAGCGGTAAGCGTATGAGACTCGCGACCCGCATGACCGTAGCGATCGGCGCTTGTGCGTTGTGTTTGTTCGGTGGCGCGGGTTGAGTGCAGCTGCGCCATGAGGAGTGCGACCTGCGCGTGGTCGCACAGCGCGAGGCCCTGTTGCTCGGCTCATCGCACTCGGCCGCAGTCACGGAAGACACTGTGCGCATCGAAGCGCGCGCGCGTAGTCAGACCGCGCCGTTCACCACGGGAAATATGTCGACGCGCCGATTCTGGTCTGCAGCGCGCACTACGGCAAGCCGAGATCCACGCGTGCGCCGCGGTGATCGGTCGACAGTGTCGTGAAGAACGACGCCGCGCGAATCTGCAAGCGCGAGCTGACCCACACGTGATCGATGTCGAAGATGCTGAGCGGAGAGAAGCTCGGCCAAGTCGCTCGCCAGTCCCCGGACCAAAGCGCAGCTCTGCGATATCCGCCCGCAGCGCGTTCGAGCGCTTCGAAACCGAGAAAACGCCCGGGCGTATTGAAGTCGCCGAGCACGAGATCGATCGGTTCGCCTGCCTGCTCGCGTGCGTCGATCAGCCTAGCAGCTTGTTCGATGCTCGGTGAACGCGGGGACAGCGGTGAGCTGAGCAGATCGACCAGCGCGATCCGAACCACTCGCTTGGGATGCGCGACGTCGAACCACGCGAGACGCCCGCGCGCCAACTTCTCGACACCTGTCAGCTGCACGGGATAGCGACTGACCACGGCGAGATTGTACCAGTACGAACCTTGACCGAAGTTGCTGGCTGCGACGACGTTCCAATCCGCGTGCCGCTTGCGAATCCCGCGCTCGAGCCGCTCGATGTCCGGCGCTTCACTCAGACAAACGATATCCGGTTGCTCCGCGTCGAGTCGATCGAGGATCCGTAAGAAAGCAGGAGTGCCTCGTCCGCCCCACATCGTGTTCCACTGCACGACGCGCAGACGCGCCTGCTCGCCGTCAAGCTCAGGCGCCAAAGCCGGGCTCCACATCCAACCGACAGCGGCCACACCGCAGCCAACAGCGACAGCACTCAGCAGCCACCGCACACGCAAGCCATGTCCGACCCACAAAACATCCCAAAGCAGAGCCACGAACGCCACCGGCCCCAACGGCACAAACATCGCAAGCATCAAAAATAAAGAGCGGTCGCGCACCACCTGCCCAACAGTCGCGAGCACGAGCAACCCAAACAACGAATATGAAGCGATGGTGCGAAGCAAGGAACGGCGAGCGTAGCTCATGCTGCGCGTCCGCAGATCATAAAATATCAGGCTGCAGACGCTCAGACTCTGAGCCATGTTCGGTCAGAGCTGCCGCTGACAGCTGCGCACCGAGACCTGGGCCGAGCGGCAGCACCAGCTCCCCATCGACGATGCGCTCGGCGGGTTGGAGCAGCGTCGCCCAGAACGGCGCTTCGCCCCAGGCATATTCCAGATGCACGAAGTCGTGGAGCGTCGCCGCGAAGTGGGCGCTCACCACGGTCGCGAGCGGATCGGCGGGATTGTGCGGCGATCCCTGCAAGCCCACAGTGCTTGCTCGATGCCGCTCACCGCATTCGCGCGACGCGCTCGTGGGCTTTGGCAGCTCGCGCACGATCGCCTGATGCTGCGAAGCCTCGCGTCCGATCAGCTTCGGCGTCAGCGCGCGGATCAGCGCGACGACACGCGCCATCGTCACCGCTGTGGGAGATCTCGGCCAGCCCTTCGAGGCCGGCGTGGCTCCGAATCCGCAGAAAGAGCCAGTTTCCTCGTGCATTCACGCGCAGGCCGTGAACCGATACTTCTGAGATAAGCCTGCTGCCGTATGAGCCGCAAAAAGCGCGAAGTCTCGTATAGCAGACGCGCGGCTTCCCGCGTATCGAGCTGCGAGGACAGTACGTAGATCTTACCGCCGCGGGCTGCTGTGACGGTCGGCTCTTGGCAGGCATGAGGCTGCGTGACAGCGCGCGACCCCGCCGTGTCGAGCGATATCGGGTGTCGAGCGGGCACAAACGCGCTAGCCCTGGCACTGCGTGCGCGGATATGCTCCCGCGCGCGTGAAACTTTCTGACCGTTCAGCCCAGCGTTTGCGTCATCCGGCGCAGCGGCGGTATCTCGCCGAGGATTTGGTGCGCTTGCGCCGCTCGGATGAGCGACGGCGTTATGCTGCGCCGCAGCGGGCGGCGAAGATCGACCCGAATCCTCATCAAATCGAGGCGGTGATCTTCGCGCTCGCGCGCATTCGCGAGGGCGGGTGCATTCTCGCGGACGAAGTCGGCCTGGGTAAGACCATCGAAGCTGGCTTGGTGATAGCGCAGCTGATGGCGGAGGGCGCGCGCCGCGTGTTGTTGATCGGTCCGAAGCCGCTGCTCGGCCAGTGGAAACAAGAGTTGTTCCAGCTGTTCGACCTCGTCGCGAAGGAGGGCGCGCCGCAACTGGCCGGCTTCGAGGGCGATGGTGTGTTCCTGATCGGTCGCGAACAAGCGGGCAGCGAACGCGGAAGTGCCGCGCTGATGGCAACGGAGCCGTTTGATTTGTGCGTGATCGATGAGGCGCACGAGGTCTTTGCTGGCGTGTACAAGCGCTTCAACAAGTACGGCGATTATTTAGAAGATGCGCCGCAGGCACTCATGGCTGGGCGTGTCCGTGAGGTGCTGCAGGCGCGTCAGATCCCTGTGCTGCTGCTGACGGCGACACCGATCCAGAACAGTCTCACCGAGCTCTGGTCGCTCGTGCAATACGTGGATCCGATGGGTACGCTGCTCGGCGACCTCGCGACGTTTCGCAAAGTGTTCTGCGGGACAGACGACCGCAAGCTGGCGGATGGGCAGGAGCTGGAGCTGCGTGAGCGCCTGCGCGTCGTCGTGCAACGCACACTGCGCCGTCAAGCCCAGGAGTTTCTCGAGAAGCCTTTCGTCGACCGTCAGGCGCGTCTTTTTGAGTATTCGATGAGTCCTGCTGAGCGCGAGCTCTACGATGACGTGACGCGCTACCTGCTCGAGCCGGGGATCATCGCGTTCCAGGGTCGCCATCGGCAGTTGCTGTTGCTGAGCTTTCACCGCCTCATGGCGTCGTCCACGCGCGCGTTGGCCGTGAGCCTCGAACGTGTCGCGGAGCGCTTACGACGCAAGCTTCGTGGTGAAGCGGACGACGATGTAGCGCGCGAGCTCGAGCTCGAGCTGGAAGATGAGGATGAAAGCAAAGCGAGCGCGGGGGATGCGCCCGCCGACGGCCATCCACCCGAAGCCATCCGCGCCGAGCTCACGCGCGTCGAGGGCTTCGTTCAGCGAGCGAACGATGTCGTCGCAGACGACGGAAAGTTCCGTGCTTTGCTCAAGGCGCTGCAATTCGTGCGGGAACGCGCGCAACGCGGGGAGGGCGCGGGCAAGCTCGTAGTGTTCACCGAATCGCTGGTCACGCAGGAGTATCTGCGCACGCGCTTGATCGAAAGTAAGTTGATCAGCGACGCGGCCATCACGCTGTTTCGCGGCAACAACAACTCTCCGCGGGCGCGCCAAGCGCTCGAGCGCTGGCGGGCCGAGACGCCGCAGGACGAGGGCACGCGGCCGAGTCACGACATCGCACAACGCCTCGCGCTCGTGCACGAGTTCAAGCAGCCGCATGCGCAGGTATTCATCTCGACCGAAGCGGGCGCCAAAGGGCTAAACTTACAGTTCTGCGACACGGTCGTGAACTACGACTTGCCCTGGAATCCGCAGCGCATCGAGCAGCGGATCGGGCGCTGCCATCGCTACGGACAGAAGAACGGCGTGATCGTGATCAACTTCCTGGCGCGCGACAACGACGCTCAGCGCCTGACCTTCGATATTCTGAGCCAGAAGCTCGAGCTGTTCGGTACAGTGTTGAGCGCGACGGATGAGGTGCTGCACAAGGCGGAGGGGCCGGGTGATGGCTTGCTCGTCAGCGCCCTCGGCGCCGACTTCGAGAGTGAGCTTCGCCGTATCTACGACCGCGCTCGAAGCCTGGAAGAGGTGAACGACCAGCTGCGTGAGCTGCGCGAGCGGGTCGATGAGGCGCGTAAACGCTTCGAGGATACGCATACGCGCACCGCAAGCTTGATCGAAGACCGCTTCGACGACGACTTGCGGCAAGTGTTCCGCGGACGCAAGGAGAGCTTGCCGACCGCGCTCGCAGAGCTGGATCGCGACCTGCTTTCGGTGGTGACGGACTATCTCGATGCGAGCGCAGTCGCCTATCAGCGCGACGCAGTGCTGCTTCATGTACCAGCTTCGCCACGCTTGCCCGCTGCGATCGCGGATGGGTTGACCGTCGCGATCGGACCTTCGCGTGAGCACCGCTCGCTGCATCTCGCTCATCCGCTCGTGCTCGCCGCAGTGGAAGACGCGCGCTCGCTGACGGCGCTTCCCGCTGCGCGTGTGCGAGCATCGAGTGCCTGGCAGGCTCAGCGGGGGAAGCGTGCGCGCCTACGCCTGTGCAAGCTCGCGATCGACGGCTTCGAGAAAGTCGAGGATCTGCTGCCGGTCGTCGTGCTGGAAGATGGTGTGCCGCTGCCGAGCGAGCTAGTGCAGAACCTGCTCAATGGCGAGCTGGAGCCGGTAGCGCAACTGCCGCTCAGCGCTGCAGTGAGTGACGAGGCTGTGCAGGACGCACAAGACGAGCTTGTGTTCGAGGTCCAGGCAGGGTTGGAGGTCGCGGAGCAACAACGCTTCGAGCGCGCACTGCGGCAAGCTGACAGGTACATCGAAGATCGCTTGCTCGTGCTCAAGGGGCGGCGCACTCGCCTGCAGGAGCGCATTCGTGAGGCCAACCAGCGCTACGACTCGGCGACCGGGGCCGAGGCACGCGGCGAAGTGCAAGAGGCCCTCACCAAGCTCCAGCTGGAGCTCGATGAAGTCGAAGGCGCGATGGAACGCCTCACGCAGCGCGACGACGCAACCTATCGCGCGTACCACGAGCATATTCACCAGCGCCGCTACGCGCCCCCACGCGTCACTGCGTTGTTCGACCTGGAGTTGGTATTCGAATGAGCCGCCAGGTGGAGGACGATATCGTGCTGAAGCTGCTACACACGGCCGACTGGCATCTGGGTCGACGCTTCCCTCGCTTCGACGAAGACGCTCAAAAGAAGCTCAGTCGCGCGCGACTCGATGTGATCGACCGCATCTTGCACGTGGCTGAGCGCAACGTTGTGAATGCGGTGCTGTGCGCGGGAGATCTGTTCGACGAGCCGTCGCCGGATCGTGCTTGGTGGCACGAGCTCGCGAAGCTGTTCAGCAAGCGCAGCTGGAAGAACTGTCCGGTGTTCCTGCTACCAGGCAACCACGACCCGCTCACGCTCGATTCTGTATGGTCGAAGGAGCAGTTCAGAAAAGAGCTGCCGGAGTACGTGCACATCGTCGACCGCGACAACTTTGAATATGCGTTAGGTGAAAGCGCTGTGCTGTATGCAGTGCCTTGTATGTCGCGCGCAGGTCAGAACGACCCCACCACAAAGATTCCCGAGCGCCAGCCGGGCGACACGCGCATTCGCATCGGCATGGTCCATGGCAGCACCTTCGACGCCGCAGACTGTCAGACTAACTTTCCGATCCATCAAGACGCAGCGTTGCAGCGCGGTCTCGACTATCTGGCGATCGGTGACACGCACGGATTTCGCTTTGTTCCACCGGACCGCGTGCGTCCACCAACCATCTATCCAGGGGCGCCCGAGCCGACTGCCTTCGATGAGAAGGAGCCCGGGCATGTTGCGGTGGTGTTCATGACGCGTCAGCGCGATGCGCGCGTGCGTAAAGAGCGCGTGGCCCACTGGACATGGGAGGAGGTCAGCGCTCGCAGCATGAGTGAGCTGCGTGCCCTTGCAGGCCGCAGCGATCTGCATGATCGCGTCGTGCGTCTAAGCATAGAGATGCGCGTGCCAGCGCCAGACTATGAAGAGGCGGAGCGTCTGATCGACGAGCTCATCGGCACTGACGCTAAACACGGCAGAGTGGGTGTGCTGGAGCTCGATCGCAGCCGACTGACACTCGACACGGACAGTGTGGCGAGTATCTGTGCCGCGCTGCCGGCTGTGATGAAGGCGGCCGTCGAGCGGCTGCGAGCGGCGGCTGAAAATCCAGGTGAACGCGAAGCCGCAGAGCGCGCTCTGTACCACCTGTACCGCTTGTCACGAAAGGCGAGTTGATGCGCTTCCTCGAGCTCGCAGTCGAAGGGTTCCAGGCGATCGAGCATGCGCGCATCACACTCGGGCCGGGCCTGAATGTGCTGTACGGACCGAACGATCTAGGTAAATCCACTTTGGCAGGCGCCATCCGCGCGGCGCTGCTCGTGCCGTACAAGAGCGCCGAAGCTAAGGGCTTCAGCTCGTGGTACGCGGATGTGACTCCGCGCGTGATGCTCACCTTTGCGGACGATCAAGAACAGTTCTGGCAGATCAAGAAGTCGTTCGGCAGCGGCGCCAGCGCAGAGCTGCTGCATTCGAAGGATGGCAAGCAATTCTCGATCGATTGCAAGGCACGCGAAGTCGACGAGAAGGTGCGTGAGATCTTGCAGTGGGGCCTTGCCGCTCTTGGCGGCAAGAGCGCGCCACGCGGCTTGCCTGAGAGCTTCCTCGCAAAGGTGCTGCTCGCGGCGCAGACTGACGTCGACGACATCCTCACAGCCAGCTTGGAGCAAGACAAAACGGATTCGGGCAAGCTCAAGCTGCGAAAAGCGCTCGCGGCGCTGGCGCAGGACCCTTTGTTCAAGCGCGTCCTCGACCGGGCTAAACAAGAATACGACGTCTATTTTACACCGCAGGGCAAGGTGCGTCGGACGGAAGGGTCGAAACTGGTAGCTGCGGACAAAGCAGTCAAACAGTACACGGCTGAGCTGGAAAGGCTGCGCAGCGAGCGTGAAGACTCGCGTGGAATCGAGGAGCACGTACGGACGCTGTATGAGGCTTGCGCTGGTGCAGAGCAGGGCGTCGGCGACGCCGAAGCGCAGCTCGATATCACGCGCAAAGGGCTCGCGAACGCGCGGCGTCGCAGTGAGGCAGAGCTGCGGCTCACAGCGGCACGCGCTGCGCTCGCAGAGATCGATGCGCAGGCCGGCCGGGTCGAGAAGTTAGAGGCTTCGCAAAAGGCGCTGGCTGCGCAGGTGGACCAGCATAGACGCGAGCTCGATCAGGCCATCGCACAGAGCGCACAGCTCGAGCTCGCGCAGCGCGAGGCAGAGGCAGAGCTGCAGCGCGCGAGCAGCGATGCGGCTGCGCAAGCACACAAGCTGCGCGAGGCGGAGGTGGACCGCGAGCTGGCGCAGTTGCGCGTTAGCCGAGCGCAGATCGAGTCGCGCAGGGGCGAAGCAGAGCGCGCGAAGAACGCGTGTGAAGCTCGCGACAAGGCAGCGAAGCTCGTCTCCGACTGCGCGCAGAACGTCGAGTCTTGCAAGCAGAAGCTAGCGGCGGCTCGCACTGCCCTCGAGGCCGCCGAGCTCGAACGCGACTTGGCGCGGGGCACACTGGCGTACGGGCGCTGGCAGGCGGCGGATGAAGCGGCGCAGCAGGTCCAGCGGCTGCAGGACGAACAGGCGAAGCTGGCCCGGCAAGCGAGCGCGATCGAGACCGAAGCCAACGCATTGCGAGAGCAGCACCTGCAGCGCGCCGCCGAGCTGGCTGCACGCCGAGCGAAGCTGCCCACCCAAGAACGGTTCAAGCAGCTCGACGCGCTGCGTCAACAGATCGAGCTGGCGGAGGCAGCGCTGGGTGGAGGCCTGAGCGTGCGGATCTCGCCGCGCCGTGCCGAGCTGCCGCTGCGCGCGATCATCGATGGCAGCGCAATGCGCGAGACTGAGCTGCTCACGAGCGAGCAGACCTTTGAGGCCGAGCGCACCGCGCGGTTCGTCGTGGCAGACCTCGTCGAGCTGGAGGTCAGCGCCGGCGCAGCGGAGAAGCGCCGCGAGCTGACGACACTGCAGCAGCGCTGGGATGCCGAGGTTGTACCTGTGCTCGAACAAGCTTCGGTCGCGTCGCTGTTCAGCCTCGAGAGCGCGCTCTCAGCCTTGCAAACCGAGGACGCCGCAGCAGACAAGCTGCGCCAGCAGGCCGAGACGCGCGGCGGCGACGTTCGTTCGATGAAAGAGCGCGCCGCGCTGATCGGCAAACAACTCGCTGCTCAGCCATCGGTCGACGTGGCTACGCGGCGGGCAGCCATCGGCAGCATCGCTTTGGACCTGCTCGAGCCGCGCATGCGCAAGCTTGGTCGAGATTGGGAGTCGCTCGCAGAGACCGCGCTGGAGGGCGCGGACAAAGCACAGGCACAAGCGCGGACGCGCTGCACTGAGCTCGAACAGCAGCACAAGCACGCTGGGTCCAAGCAGTCCGAAGCGGAGAGCGCCTCGCGAGAGCTTGCGGATGCGGCAGCGAAGCTGTCGGCGGCACTGCAGGGTCGCTCGGTGAGCGCGGTGCTGGGTGCTATCGCCGGCGAGCTGAGCGCGCTCACCAAGCGCGAGAGCGAGCTCGAGCAGCTGCGCAAGGGCCTCGCCCAAGAGGCCGGCACGAAGCGGGTTCAGGCCGAACAAGCGCTGGCCGTGGCCAAGGCCGCCACGGAGCGAACGCACGCGGCGCGGGCGAGCCAGCAGGAGGCGCTCGAAAAAGCGAAATCGCTTCTGGACACCGCGATCGGCAGCGCGCGCGTGGAAGCTGAGCGATTCGCGACCATGGACCGTGCTGCGGCGCAGCAGCGCTCGCAGGTGTGCGCGGCGCAGCTGCAAGCCTGCCCGAGCGACCCGCTCGCGACCGAGAGCGATGTCGCAACTGCTGAAACCGCGCTCACGCGCGCTCGAAATGGGCTCGCTGAGCAGCTCGAAGAGATGCACAAGGCCGAGGGCGCGCTGACCCGAGTGGGTGGAGCTCAGCTTCAAGACCGCATCGTGCAGGCGCAAGAGGCGCTCGACACCGCGCGCAGCCGCGAGCGTGAGCTACGCATCGATGCTGACGCTTGGAAGCTCTTGCGCGAGGCCCTGACGCAGGCGGAGACCGAGGAGAGCGAGCACCTCGGCGTCGCGCTGGGGCCGCCGGTGAGCGCGAAGCTCAAGGCGCTCACGGGTGGGCGCTACGAAGGGATCGGTTTCGACCAACACATGACCGCGACGCGGTTGAAGGTCGACGGCGCGGCGCCGGATGGCGATGTGTTGGAGGCATTGTCCGTGGGCACGCGCAACCAGCTGGCGACGCTTGTTCGGCTCACGATCGCTGGCCAGCTCAAGAGCGCGATCGTGTTGGACGATCACCTTGTGCATACGGATCCCACGCGCTTGGGCTGGTTCAGTGATGTGCTGCGTAAGACCGCGCTCGAAACACAAGTGCTGATCTTCACTTGCAGGCCGGAGGACTATCTCGCGCCTGACGAGCTTCCAAGCAAACAAGCGACACAGGATCTCGCCGGCGGAGCAGTCCGCGCGATCGATCTCGCGCGGGTGCTTCAGCGTTGGTCAGCGCGCCCCTAAGGTTGCACTCTGTTGCCGGCCTGGAAGCAAAGGTAGAATGACGAACATGATTCTCTACCACTTCGGAACCTCACCGTTTGCGCGCCGGGTGCGCTTGGTCCTCGCGCACAAGGGCTGCAGCGTGGAGCTGCGAGACCCACGCGCGAACCCGGAGTTGCAGCCGGAGCTCCAGCGCTTGAGCCCGATGCACACCGTGCCGGTGCTCGTGGACGAGCAACGTGTGATCGTCGACTCCGCTGCGATCGTCCAGTATCTCGAGCGCAAACACCCCGACCCTCCGATCTTTCCACAAGGTGTTGCTGGAACGTTCGCGTTTGAGCTCGCGGCGCTTGCAGATGGCGCCATCGCAATCCTCCTCGATCTCGGTGGGCGCTACCACGCCCTGCACGATCACCCACGCTTTCCCAAGGTGCGCGAGCTGATCGGCGGGCGTGCGCAACGCGCGCTCGACACCATGGCCGACCGCGTGCTCGCGCGCGGGAACGGCGTGCCCTTGTGCGGCGACACATGGAGCTGGGCTGACATCGTCGTGTACACGACCGTCGCCTGGCTCGAAGGTCTCACCATCCGCGCTGCTACCCAACCGGTTCCTAAACAAATAGTAAGCCTAGGCTGGCAGCTGCCAGCGGCACTGTCAGAGTGGGCAGACCAACACCGCTCACGCTCCGACGTGTTGGCGCTCGGTTAGACGACTGGCTTGCAGCTGTGGGCGGCTGGCGCGCGCTTTACGTTGGTCGTGCTTTGCCTCATCATCTTCATGCAAGATCTGCATGCAGCTAAGGGCTGCAGCTGCCTCAGCCGGCCAGCGCTGTTAGCTAAGCTTGGCCAAAGCGTACGGGCGGCATCGACGAGCACTAGCTTCCGAACCCAGCGTTATAGCTTGAATCCGGGCCGTCGCGCCCGCACGAGTAGCCATGCAACCCCAGGAACCAGGGCGGGGGCCCGCGCTCCCGCTGTCAGCAAGCAGCGGGTATCGCAGCCAGGGCATGAGCGCCACGCTGTACGCGACGGTCGGCGAGAGCACACAGCAGGCGGATCCTAGAGCGGCCATGGCTGGCTTGGGCTTCGTGCTGATCGGGCTGGTCGTCGCAGTGCTCGCTTACTTGTTCTCTCGCAGCCGTAAGCGGCAGATGACGTCTCGGCTCGAGCACGCGCACCTGGCTGCGATCGTCGCGAATGCCAGCGACGGGATCATCAGCAAATCGCTCTCCGGCAAGGTGACCAGCTGGAACAAGTCGGCTGAACGCATCTTCGGTTATACGGCCGAAGAGGCCGTCGGCAAGCTCTTGTCAGACCTGGTAGTGCCGAGCGATCGCCAACACGAAGAGGTTGCGATCCTCAGCAGCATCGGTCGCGGCGAGTCTGTCCCGCGCTTCAACTCGGTGCGGCGGTGCAAAGACGGTCGCTTGATCGATGTGTCGGTTTCTGTGTCGCCGATCGAAGCCGACGGCCGGATCGTCGGCGCGAGTAAGATCGTCCAAGACATCACCGAGCTACAGCACCTGCAGCGGCAACTGAGCTCCACTGCCGACCGCTTGCAGATGGCCGTGACCGCAGCAGGCATCGGCGTGTGGGAGTGGGATCTGGCTTCGGGTGAGCTCACCTGGGACGCGCGCATGTACGAGCTCTACGGCGTCACGCCGCAACGTGGTGACGGCTTGGCGCTGCGGCAAATCTGGCGACTGCGCATCCACGCCGAGGACCGCGAGCGGATCGAGCAGCTGCTGCGCGCGCAGCTCGAGATCCAGCAGCCGTACAGCACAGAGTATCGCATCGAGTCGAAAGAGCAGGCGCTGCGCTACATCCAAACCGCTGCGCTCGTGGAACGAGACGGTAGCGGGCGTGCGTTACGCGTAGTCGGGATCGATCGCGACATCACCGCCGAGCGAACGGCGCAAGCGCGCATCCTGGCGCTGAACGCCAACTTGGAAGATCAGATAGCCGAGCGCACGGCGGAGCTGAACCATGCAGTGCAGGCCGCGGAGCGCGCCAACCATTCCAAGTCCGAGTTCCTCGCCAACATGAGTCACGAGATCCGCACGCCGATGAACGCGATCCTCGGTCTGTCGTACTTGCTGCAAAAGCAGGAGCTCGCTCCGGTGACGCGCAACATGGCGCAGAACATCAGCACTGCGGGTCGCTCGCTTTTGTCGATCATCAACGACATCCTTGATTTTTCGAAGATCGAAGCGCGGCGGCTGCAGGTGGAGCAGGTCCCGTTCAAGCTCTCCGAGGTGCTCGACAATCTAGCCAGCATCCTCGGCGCTTCCAATGTTAGCCAGGAGACGGAGTTGATCGTGGGTCCACCTCCGAGTGGCTACGACTTTCTAAAGGGCGACGGGGGTCGGCTCGGACAAGTGTTGATCAACCTCGCAGGCAACGCGGTGAAGTTCACCCCACGCGGCGAAGTCGTCGTCAGCACGAGCATCGTAGAAGCAGACCAGCACAAACGCAGCGTACGGCTGCGCTTCTCGATCCGCGACACCGGCATCGGCATTCCGCGCGAGAAGCAGCGCAGCATCTTCGAAGCGTTCACGCAGGCAGACTCGTCCACGGTTCGCCGCTTCGGCGGAACCGGGCTGGGCCTGACCATCAGTCGCAGTCTGGTCGAGCTCATGGGCGGACAACTGACGCTGAAGAGTGAGCCTGGCAGCGGCAGCGAGTTCGCGTTCGAGATCCCGTTTACAGAGAGCGACGCAGAGCACGCGGCCGTCCCCGACATGGCCCATCAACAGCTGCTCGTGGTCGACGACCATGAGATCGCACTACAGACGATGTGTGCGACGGCGGCGAGCCTCGGTTGGAGCGCCAGCGCGCTGAGCTCAGGCGAGGCCGCCATCAGCGTCATGAGCAGCGCGAGCGCGCAGGACTACGATGTGGTGCTGCTCGATTGGCACATGCCTGTCGTGGACGGCCTGAACGTCGCGGCGCAGATCCGCAGTACTCGGGGCGCGGCGCTGGCTTCTCCGATCATCATCATGGTCTCATCGAGCGAGCGCGAAGCCATGCTCGCTCGGCCCGAGAGTGCAGCCGTCGACGGCATCATCACCAAACCCGTGACCAGCTCCAGCTTGTACGACGCAGTGTTGAGCGCCAAGCGCCGCCGCGGGCAGCTCGGGCCCATCGCGGCACGCACAAACCAGATGCGGTTGCCGGCCGTGCGCGTGCTGGTGGTCGACGACAGCGAGCTCAATCGCGAAGTCGCGGTGAACATCCTGCAGGGCGAAGGCGCACACGTCGAGGTCGCTTGCGACGGCCTCGCTGCGTGCGAGCTCCTCGACGCGCGACCGCTCGACTTCGATGTTGTCTTGATGGACGTACAGATGCCGACGATGGACGGTTACACCGCCACGCAGCGCATTCGCCAGACGCCTGCGCTTCAAGGGTTGCCTATCGTGGGCTTGTCCGCAGGCGCATTCAAGCAGCAGCACGACGACGCGCTCGCGTCGGGCATGACCGACTTCGTCGCCAAGCCGTTCGACGTGGATCAGCTCGTGTCTGTGATCGCGCGTCTCGCAGGCGCAAGTAAACCAGCGCGTCCAATGGTGGCCGAGTCGATGCCGGTGCCGGTCGACGACAGCTTCATCGACATCGCCGTCGGGCTGCGCCACTGGGGCAATGCGACTAAGTTTCACAAGCAGCTCTGGCGCTTCCTGGAGCTGCACGGGGACGATGCGAAGGTTCTTCAGGAAGCAGTCGATGAGCGCGCCTGCAAAGCGGCCGCACACAAGCTCGCGGGTGCTGCGGAGGTGGTGGGGCTACGCCGCGTCGGCGAGCTCGCGCGAGCCCTGGAACACAGCGCCGAGCCACGCGACCTGGTGCATTCGCTGCAGCTCGCGCTCGAACGCACGTCCGAGGCGATCACCTTGTACGCGGCCCGCCCGGCGCAGCAGCCGAGCGCCAGCGCAGCAGCGCCTGCCAACGACAACGAGTGGCGCGTTCGCGCGCAGAAGCTGTTGGCGGCGCTCGATAGCGACGACCCGAGCGAGATCGAGCCGCTCCTGGACACTCTGCCATCGCTCTTGCCCGACCCTCAAGCCAAGCAGTTCGTGGCACGAGTGAGCGCATTCGACTTCCGCGGAGCAGAGGCGATCTTGGTTGCCGGATCGGGGTTCAAACATGGCTAGCTACAAACTGCTCTGTGTGGACGACGAGTCGAGCAACCTAGAGCTGCTGCGCGTGATCCTGCAGGATGAATACAAACTTGTGTTCGCGAACTGCGGAGAGGATGCGTGGCGCGCCGCGCACAAACATCAGCCCGATTTGATCCTGCTTGACGTGTTGATGCCCGATATCGACGGGCTCGCATTGTGCAAGCGGCTCAAGCTCGACGAGGCGACGCACGCGATCCCTGTCATCTTTGTCACCGGCTTGACTGATGTTGTCGACGAGCAAGCCGGCCTCGATGCGGGCGCGGTGGACTACATCACGAAGCCGGTCTCCGCGCCGGTGGTTCGGTCGCGCGTTCGTACGCACTTGTCACTCGTACAAGCGGACGAGCTTCGCAACAGTCAACGTGCCGCCGTATACATGCTCGGCGAAGCCGGTCACTACAATGACAGCGATACGGGTGTGCACATCTGGCGTATGGCGACGTTCGCTCGCATCATCGCGCGCGAGCTCAGCTGGAGCACAGATGCTGCTGACCTGCTCGAGCTCGCAGCGCCCATGCACGACACAGGAAAGATAGGCATCTCGGATGCGATCTTGAAGAAGCCGGGCAAGCTCGATGCGCAGGAGTGGGAAGTGATGATGACTCACACGCGCATCGGATACGACATCTTGAGCAAGAGTCGCGCGCCGTTGTTTCAGCTCGCAGCTGAGATCGCGCTGCATCACCACGAGCGCTGGGATGGCAGCGGCTATCCGGATGGCCTCGCTGCCGAGCACATCAGCGAAGCATCGCGCATCGTCGCCGTCGCGGACGTATTCGACGCGCTGTCGATGCGCCGACCGTACAAAGATGCCTGGCCGCTGCCTCAGATCCTCGATGCCTTGCGCGGATCGGCCGGTGCACACTTGGATGCGCGCGCAGTCGCCGCGTTCATGCGCGTCCTGCCCGAGATCCTGCGTGCGCAAGACCACTGGAACCACAAAGAAGATCACCATCAGATGATCGCAAGCTGAGCTGGGCACGTTACGCGTGGAGAAGGGCACGAATCCGGGCTATCCTAGCGGCCTCGAGCCATGAGTATCCCGCAAGAGCAACGCGTCATCCTGATACCGAAGCACCTCGCGCAGGCGATCGAGTGGGTGCTGCAACCCAAAAAAGGCACGGCTCCAGACCTCTCGCGGCTCACCAGCGAACAGATGCAGCTCCTGCCTTTGCCAATTGCGCAGTCCTTTATGGACCTCGCGCTGGCCGCTATGGAACGGCCGGCACCCAACGTTCCGAGCTATTCACTCTGGGCCGACGCCAGGGCTACACAGCGCGCGCGCCGACAACGTCAGCGCGCGAGCGCGCTGACAGCTGCCCGTCAACGCTTGAGCTTCTGGTATCTCCAAACGGCTAACGCTAAGCGTCAGAAGTAGCGAGTTTCGCGAGCTGCAGTAGGGGTGGGTCTCTGCTAGCGTTGAACATGAGCTTTCGCCGCGTATTTCTCTCGCTTGGCTTCTTGTGTGCATGCGAATCGCTGGCGTCACCGGTGAGCGATGCCAGCGTCCACACAGAGCCGGACCCGCTGCCGGCTGACCTGGTCGCTGCCTGTCCTGATGCCGAACAGTTCCAGCGCGCCAGCAGAAACGCGTGCACCGACATCGGCTGTCGCAACGGCTACAACTTAGATGTGTCACCCTCGAGCGGATGGACAGCGGGCACTTACAGCTTCGAGCTCGACCTCGACGGCCGCGCGATCACATGTCAGGGATCGATCCCACTCAAAGCTTGTGGCGAGCGAAGCTTTAGCTGTGACGCCGATGACGTCAGGCTCGGAGAATCGGGCTGCGCGCTGCCAGCCAATGCTCAAGGCATCTCGAACATCGCATTCGAAGGCTTTCCGCTCGCACTCTCTGTTCGGATTCTCAGAGACGGGAGCGAGATCGCGAACAGCCAGCTAACGCCCACCTACAGAGCTGGCCAACCCAACGGCCCAGGCTGCGAGCCCATCTGCTGCAGCGCATCGGAAACCCTCGCGCTCCGCGACTGAGCAGCGGTCGTCGGCACGGTCATGACGCTGTTTGTTCTGCCGGGCGTGCTCTCATTGCTCGTCAAAGAACCTGCGAGCCGCCCAGCACGCGCCTCGAGCCGGCCCGCTCGAAGTCTTAGGTCGTCAAGACGACATGGCCGGCTGAGAGCTTCCTCTGCGCTCGGCGCTCGTGTAGATCGCTGCCTTCTCACGCGGAGGCGACCATGAAGGCAGCGGTCTATTATCAGAACGGCGGACCCGAAGTTCTCAGCTACGAGGAAGTGCCCGATCCAGTTTGCCCCGACGATCGCATCTTGGTGAAGCTGCAGGCGATCAGCATCGAAGGTGGCGATACCGTAAATCGCGGCATCGGAGCGCTGGCGAGTAAACCGCACATCGTCGGTTATCAAGCGGCGGGCGAGATCATCGAGGTCGGCAAGGCCGTCAGCGGCTTCAGCAAAGGTCAGCGCGTCACGACGACTGGTGCGTTCGGCTCGCACGCCGAGCTGCGCGTGGTGCACCCTGCGACGGCGTGGCTCGTGCCGGATGGCATGGACATCAAGATCGCCGCAGCCATTCCGATTCCGTTTGGCACTGCAGACAACTGCTTGTTCGAGTACGGCAGGCTCGAAGCTGGCCAAAGCGTGCTGATCCAATCCGGCGCGAGCGCAGTGGGGCTCGCCGCGATCCAGCTCGCGAAGCGCGCAGGCGCCCGCGTGATCACCACCGCTTCGAGCGCTGCGCGCCTCGATCGGCTCGCGCGCTTCGGCGCCGACCACGGCATCGACACATCGCGCCAAGACACCGTGCAAGAAGTTATGCGCATCACCGAAGGCAAGGGCGTCGCAGTTGCGCTCGACGGCAATGGTGGAAACTCATTGCAAGCCAGCATTCGTTCACTCGGCTGGAAGGGTCGCGTGACGACGATCGGCTTCTCCGAGCGCGCGGGCGCCAAAGTAGACGTGAGCACGCTGATGGCAGGCAACCGCTCACTGTTCGGCCTCAGCCTAGGCCTAGAGATGATGACGCCGCGCGTGCGCGCGACCATCGAACGCTTGATCGCTGAAATCGGACGCGGCGAGCTACAAGTCCTGCTCGACCGCGAATTCCCATTGTCCGAAGCCGCAAAAGCGCACGCTTACATCGAATCGCGCCAAGCAGTCGGCCGAGTCCTGCTCATTCCGTAAGGGGCTCGCCGCTTTGGCTTCGGCGATGTGGCTGGCGGTTTAGCCGCCGCCGCGGCGGCGCTGGCGGCCCACGCTCCAGACCATTGTCGCTGAGCTCGGACAGCTACAGTTGTTGTTGAGCGAGCTGAAGGGCGACGCCGGTACATCTGGAGCAGCTCTCCCAGTTATCCGAAGTCTTGAAGACGCATCGATAGGCGATGCTGTTCATCGAACCACTGCGTCGTGTTGTCTCCGCGCGTCGGTCTCAGGCTCATGGGCGGAGCGTAGCTGGATGTGGCTGCGGCCGAGCGCGTTGCTTCGTGGCTGTTTGTCAGCACAAACGAAGATGTCGACTGGCTGCCGCCGGCCGCGGATCTGTGCGTTTGGGCGTCGGACGAACTGCGCGCCGTTCGGCCCTGCCTTGGCGTGCGTGCGCTCGTCGATCACGACCGTCGCGTCCAGCTGTCTGGTCATGCTCTGGAGGCGGGAAGCCAAGCTTGTCACGTTGCCGAGCGCGCCCCGTACGTCGCGCTCTACGAGGCTGATCACGCCGATGTACGCATCGCCGGTCGCGATGCCTACGCCCACCGAGATCTGCTGCAGCCCCTTGTGATGCGGCGAGAAGACCTGGGCGAGCTCCAGGCCGGCGGCCACAGCGCGCTGCTCCTTGGCTTCAGTGTTGCGAGTCTCACGGTTGCCTTCGAATGCTGCCATCACGCCATCTCCCGCCAGCTCCAACACGTGTCCACCGCGTGCGACGACGATCTGCGAAACGCGGCGCGCGAAACTTGAGACAGTTAGAAACACTTCTTCGCTCGACATGTTTTCGGTCAGCGACGTGTAGCCGCGGATGTCTACGAACAAGATAGACAGCTCGCGCGCGCCGATCGACGCCAGGCTTGGTCGCATCGAAGTGTCGCGCTGCCGCCGGATGTCCAGCCGGACGATGCCAATAGACCAAGTCAAAGATGCGAGCGCACCCATAAAGAGTGCGCACGCACTCAAGTCGATCCATGACAAGTGCTGGGTACCCATCCGACTCGCCAGCACGTAGGTCAGCATCAGCGACATCGCAGCGCCGCCGACGCGCGTGACCAATCTCACATTCCTTCCAGTCATCGTTAGACCCGATAAATAGGGAGGTGCAGGGCGAACGCCGCCCCCCATAGCGCTGCGTTCACCGCGAAACACGACTCTGTTCACCGTTAGTCTAGAGACTTCGCGCACCGCGTCAGCGCTAGAGTAATTGCACTTGAGCTTAGTGCTCTGCGCTCAACGCCTGCAGCGCGGAGTCCGCGTACCGACACAACATCAGCACGCAGCGCAGGTCGTGACTTTTCAACACTCGAAGCTGTTCGCCCGCCCACTGTCCGAGGTTGCGGCGCTCTGCCGCAGAGAGCGAAGTCAGCCGCTGATCGATGCTGATCGTGTCCTTCGCGATCATCCCGACCATGCCGAGCGCACGACCCAACTCCAACGCGCGTGATTCCAGCGGCGTGCCGGACCAGAGCAGCGCCAAATGCGCGGCGTATTGGGCGCCGGCCACTTGGGCCGTGATCTCCACGTAGGTCTGTGCCGACCAAGTTTGTGTGCGGACTTCGACGTTCTGTCCCGCCGCCATGCGCATGATGCCTTCGGTCTGTGCCTGGAGAGCGCTCGCCGAGACGCCGCCCGCAGCGGCGAGCCACATGGCCAGCGCATGCAACAACATCTGAGTGCCTGGCGCGGCCCGAGCCGGCAGGTACACACAGTCGCCGTCCGAGATGTCGTCCATCACGTTGATGGCAGCTGCCAGGCTCCACAGGCTGGCGAGTCGAGGCACCGCCTGCGCCTCGCTGAGCCCCGCGTCGGCCGCCGCCTCGAACAACACCCTCTGACTGTGCAGCGGCACCTCACGCAGCGCGCGATCCACATCCAGCTCAGCTGCGGGCGGCAAGCCCAGCGCCGCAAACGCGCGGTAAGTCTCGACGTGCACGCGCGCCGCCAACAACTCCCCCGTGTCATTCATTGGCAAGCTCGACGCCTACGATGGCAGGTGCTTTCGCGATCGGCGGAAGCGGAGCAGAAAGTACCGGCTGGTCCGCTTCCGCATGGTGCAGTGTGATCGTGACCACTGCGCCGCCCTCGGCGGCATTCGTGCGCGCCAGACTGCCGCCGCTGGCTTCGACCAGCTCATGCACGCTGTACAGACCGAGACCATGCCCGTACGCTTTGGTAGTGACTAGGGCGGTGGGCGGTGCGCGCAGCTGAGTCTCAGCGAACCCCGGTCCATCATCCGAGATGCTCAAGCTCAGGTGGGCGTCTGCGAGAGACACGCGCACCCACACGTTATGTGCACAAGTTGAACCGTTGCCCTCACACGCGTTGCGCAACACATTCTCGGTGACTCGGCGCAGACCCAGATCGCCTTCGAGGATGCGTACCTGGAACGGCCCAGGCTGGGCTGTGTAGCGGATGCTGACCTGTGGGAACAGCGCTTGCGTCTCGCGCACGACGTCTTGCACTACCGCCGGGACCCGCGCGACTTCGATCACCGGCATTTCGTCGGCAATGCGATGTGCGCTGGTGATCAGAGTCTTTAGGCGCTGCAATTGCGTCAGCAACGTGGAGACGCGCGCCGCGACGTGGGAGAGCTCGGGAGTCGCGGCATCCTCCGAAGCGAACCTCTCTTCTAGCAACTGCGCGTGCACGAACAGCGCCGAGAGTGTGTTACCCGCGTCGTGATTGTATTTCAGGAGATCGAACACGCGCCGCGACATCTCAGTGTGCTCGCGGGCCTTCTGATTGAGCTCGCGGTAGTACAGCGCTTGCTTCAGCATGTCCTGTTCCACGAGGTTTTCGTGCAACTGCAGACCGATGCCACCTGTGATGAGGCTCAGCAAGCCTGCGGTAACAGCGCAGAAGTATAAGAGTGGTCTGCTGCCTGCATCCGGCCACAGCCACAGCGCAGTCAGTACGGCGATGCAGGTGGCCGCGAGCCCGAACGGATACTGCTTGCTAACACGATGTAGATACCCGTGAAGGATCACGGTTATCATAAAGATCGATGCCATCACGAACGAACCTGGTGTCGTGCTGAGCAACACGAGCGCGGCCCAAAAGAACTGAAAGAACGCCGCGCCGAGCAGGATCAGCGCACCAAACCATGTCAGAGGCAGCTTGTTGTTTGACTCTGCCCAGCCGGCGCCCAGGCCGAGAATCATCATCGGTATGAAGCAGATCACTGCCGTCACAAAGTCGAGATGAAACCACGAGGCGATCGGCTCGACGAACGCGGCGAATGCCAGCATTGTGAGCACGATCGCAATCATGAGCATCCACGGCCAAAAGCCCGTCGCGCTGCGCCGGGTCTCAACTAACGTGAGGAGCCAAGCTTGGAAGGTGGCCATCAGTCAGACTTGTAACACGACCTGACAGATTGTGGCTAAGCTTGGAGTTTACAAACTAAATGTGACGTAAACATCGCCGGCCTCTTTGAAGGCATCATACGATTCTTGTTCTGCCTGCGCTGCGAGCTGACTGAGCGCATCGAGCTGGCCTGCAGGAAAGGGATGTACGACGGTCGTCTCGGCGATTTCCGCGTCGATCTCTGCGCCGCTGGCCCTTGCAAGCAACCGCTGCGGAGCTTGCGCTGCCATGGCGCTGGCTTGCGCGGTCTGCGGCTTGACGACCATCGCCGCTGCGCTGCTACCTGCGGCCGTTTGGCTCGAGGCCAAGCGTTGCAAGAACTGCTCTTGAAGCGAGCTCTTCGGAACCTCGTAGCCTAATAGCAGTTTGATGAAGCTGTCTGTGAGAAGCTTGAGGTCCGCACGCGGGGTCCAGTTTTGATCTCGGATTCGACGCGCGTTGGCGTGGAACGTGCGGAACAAGAAGTCGTGCATCTTCAGCGTGACGTCGTACTGGACGATCGGTGTACGGCGGTAGAACTTCGTGACCCACTCAGGCAGTGGCAGCGCTTGCCCGGCGCCGAAAAACGCTGCGTTTGGCGGGACCACGAAGTACCCCATGCTCTGCCCACGCGTGAGGCTGGCCCGAGTGATCGGATCACTTGCGGCTTGAAAGCGCTCCAGCAAACGCTGCAACGCCGCAGGTTCCTTGGCTGTAGCCAGGAAAGCGAGCCCTGCTTTCTGCACATCTTCGTAGGCGAAGGAGCGGCGCAGGGCTTTGCCTTCTTTCAGCTCGACCTGACGCATTTCTTGCTGGTGCGACTCGAGCGCCGCTGCTGCGGCCGGTCCCGCAGCGACGCGATCGAATGCGGAAAGGTCTTGTTCGCAGCGCTGAAACAACAGCCAGCGCGACGCGCCCTTATCTTCGGCGCCGTCCAAGTCGTACTCTTTGAGGTCCGCGGCCTTTTCAGTGAAGCCAAAGTTCTCTCGATCCAACACCCGGCGTGTGCCGGTGAGCACATCCACTGGCTGTAACCTGCCTTGCTCCACCGAGGCGAAGCGCACTAACCGTGTGGCGAAAGTCAGATCATCGACGCCGTCGGCTGCGATTTGCACAAGTAGATCCACGTTTGGCGGGACGTCCGGCTTCGCGAGCCCGTTAGATTGTTCGGCCGTGAGCGCTCCAGGGTTGATCGCTACTAAAACATAGAGCGGGCGATCTCGCACCTGCTGCATGTGCAGCAGCAATTGCTGCGCGGCGTTGCGGACGGCGCCTTTGTCTTCTGCTCGGAACGTGAACAACGCACGATAACGACCAGGTCCGTGATGCAGTGCGCGTTGCGACATGTGTCATCCCCTTGGTAGATAGTGTGAGCTCAGATGTTAGAGGGTTTGGTGCGCGGCAACTCAAAGCGGTCCATCATCTGTTGGATCGCTGCGCGCGTGACGCCCAAGCGTTTGGCTGTGTGAGAGATGTTCCAACCCTCTTGCTGCAAGGCGCGCTTGAGCATGGCCCGTTTGACCTCGTCTTGAACGGCGTGAATAGGCCGATGGCCGACCTGCGCCATGGCGCTCTGCTCGACGTCCGGCGGCCGCGCTAGCACTTCTTCGACCATGGCGCGCAGCTCATGCAGGTCGAATGGCTTGGCCAAATAGCCACGCACCCCCAGCTCTGAGAGCGCGAAAGCCTGGGCGGCGGTCGCTTGGCCACTGATGGCCACGAGCACTGGGGCAGGCTCTAGCGTGCGAGCCAACTGCACCAAGGTCAGCCCGCTGTCCTCGCCCAGCGCGACGTCAGTCAGGACCAGGTCGAAGCGCTCTAGCCGCAGTCGCTCCTGCCCGGCAGCGAGACTGTTCTCGACTACGAGCGTTGGCGAAATCCTCGCGCTTTGACTGTCGCTCGGGTCGGTACGCAGCCTCCAACCGCAAGCTGCAGCCTTGATCGCTGTCGCCAACGCCGCATCGTCTTCGACCAAAAGCATGTGCATTGGGTAGATGTAATACGCGGCAAGCCCAACCGAAACGCTAGTTAAGTTGCACCTCAGTGTCGGGAGACTCGGGCGCGAGCTCGCGCCGGCTCCTGGCTGAGCCAGCGCGTGATTGGTTGCGATTTTGTGGGGCTTGGCTTCGGGTAAGCGCTTCATGCAATGGACCCTCCCATCGTCCGGGCGGTGCGTCCTGCGCCGCGGAGTGGGCTCGGGCGTGGTGGCTGGCCGCGCCTAGTCTAGGTGGGGTGATTTCGAGCGCGCTGATGTGATCGTGGACGCGCCCACCATCCTGTACGCGCCCAGCGGCACATGCTGCCTTCCGCGCGCGGGTCCGGGCCCTCGAGCTGCGGCGTTTGCGCAAAGCGCGCTGACGCTATCAGCTGCGGGCCAGTACCCAGTCATGGGGCGATCGCAGCCGATTCGGACATGACAGTCCACTCGGGATTGTGTCCACAGACAGTGAGCCTGCTGCGTCCGCTTTCGTCGCGTGCTGCGCTGCACTACGTTGTGTCCATGGACCTCCTCAGCACGATTGCTGGTCAAACCGTCCCGTCGCAGTTTCTGAAGACAGTCGCCGAACACGGCGACAAGATCGCGCTGCGCGCGCGGCGCGCCGATGGCTCGTACCGCGAGCATAACTATCGCCAGTACGCGAGCGATGTCGCGCGCTGCGCCGCGGGCTTGCGTGCGCTCGGCTTTGGCCCGGGACAGCGGCTCGTGATGATGCTGCGCAATCGCCCTGAGTTTCACGTGCTCGACATCGCCGCGATGTTCTGCGGCGGTACGCCGGTATCGATCTACAACTCGTCCTCGACCGAGCAGATCGAATACCTGCTCAACCACAGCGAGGCGACGATCGCGATCGCCGACGACCCCGGCTTTCTGCAGCGGTTTGTCGCTGTGCGCGACAAGCTGCCAGCGCTGAAGCATCTCGGTGTGCTGGACGGTGAGCCGCCCGAAGGTGTGTTCAGCTGGCAAACGCTGCTCGATCATCCGCCCATCGATCTCGAAGAAGCAGCGCGCGCGGTGCAGCCGGAGAGCCTCGCCACCCTGATCTACACATCCGGCACCACCGGCAATCCGAAAGCCGTGATGCTCACGCATCAGAACGTGCTGAGCGCGGTCACTGCTGTCGACCAGTTATGCGCGGCGCATCCGAAGGTGGCCGCGGGGCGCGCGGGCCTGCGCCTCGTGAGCTATTTGCCGATGGCGCACATCGCTGAGCGCAACACGAGCCATTACCTCGCCGCGCTGGCGGGCCAAGAAGTGACAAGCTGCCCAGACGCGACGCAGCTCGGGTTGTATCTGCGAGAGGTGAAGCCACACATCGTGTTCGGAGTGCCACGTGTCTGGGAGAAGTTGCACGCCGGCGTCCAAGCCGCTGTGAGCGGCGATCCCGAACGCGCGCAGAAGCTTCGAGAAGCCGTAAGCGCAGCGCTGCCGATCGTCGACAAGCTGCAAGCAGGCACCGCGAGCGATCAAGAGCGCGGCATCTATCAGTTCCTCGATGACGTCGCGTTCAAGAACCTGCGCGCGCTGATCGGCCTGGACGAAACCATCTTCGCGGTGACGGGCGCTGCACCGATGTCTCGCGACCTGCAGGGCTGGTTTCGCGCGATCGGCGTACCGCTCAGCGAGGTCTACGGCATGAGCGAAACGACCGGTCTCATCACCTGGTCTCCGCTTCAGCCGAAGACGGGCACTGTAGGCGCGGCTACGCCCGGCATCGAAGTAAAGCTCGCTGACGACGGCGAAGTGTTATGCCGCGGCACTGGTGTGTTCGGCGGCTACTTCAAGGCACCCGAGCAAACTGCCGAAGCGCTCGACGCAGACGGGTGGCTCCACACCGGCGACATCGGCCAGCTCGACGAGACGGGTTACCTGCGCATCGTCGACCGCAAAAAAGAGCTGATCATCACCGCGGGTGGCAAGAACATCAGCCCGTCGAACCTCGAAGCTTTGCTCAAAGGCATGCCGCTCGTCGGCCAAGCCTGCGCGATCGGCGACGACAAACCATTTGTGTCCGCGTTGCTCGCGCTCGACCCCGAAAAGCTCAAGCCCTGGGCTGCACGACGGGGCATCGCAGACCTCAACCTCGCACAAGCCGCGAAGCACCCCGACGTCATCGCAGAGCTCGACGCTGCACTGCCCGACGCGATGGCCAGCTTGAACAACGCCGAGCGCGTCAAACGCATCACGATCCTCTCGAGCGAATGGCTACCCGACTCCGACGAGCTCACCCCCACCTCCAAGCTCAAGCGCCGGATCATCCACAAAAAGTACGCAGCCGAAATCGAAGCCATGTACGGCACAACGCTAGCTCCGCCCGCGATCGCTGAAGCTGACAGCAGCAAGGCCGGCACTACTGCTGCCGACTAGGGCCTTCAGCTGCACGGGCGTGGGGGCCGGCGGTGTGGTATCGCAGACTGCCGTATGAGCTCCGCAGCATCGTCGCCGGCACGCCTGTATTTTCCGGTTTCGAACGAGACCGGCCCGGGCGGCTACGACGCTTTGGCGGAAGGCTCTGCGTTGGCTACGTTCTGCCTCGACGTCGACGCCCAGCGCGCGGATTACCTCGCGCACAAGCATGCGATCGCGTCGCGGCCTGATCGCGGGCCGCTGCGGGCTGCGGGTGCCGCGACTGAAGAGGTCATCCGAAGCGCGGAGCGTTTCGTGCGCGAGCGCATGCTGGAGCTCGAGGCTTTCCGGAGCGATGCAGGGCGGCTGCGCGGCATGGCGCTCGACGACCTGATGTTCGAGCTGCAAGAAGACCTGGTGATCATGCATCGCCCGGAAGGCCTTGCGGCGGAGCGCGCGCGCGCGCTGTACATGCACGTGTGCTTCCCCGGTGGTTGGGATCCCTCGCAGCTGTTGGGCAAGAGCTTCCCCGCCCTGCATGCGCGGGTTCCGTACGAGCCCGGCTTCGATCGCGTCGAGCGCGCAGACCACGCGGCGCGGCTGTTCGAGGCGCCGCTTGCTCGCTATGTCTGGTCGGTCACCGCCGAGCCGACGTTAGACCGTCATCCCAAGACGCCCAGGTTGCAGGACTTCCACGCAGCATCACGGATGTTTCTGAGAGTCGAACGGCAGATCATGGTGCCGCTGCAGGGTGCAACCTCGCTGTTTTTTATTCGCACCTACGTCTACGCCGCGGATCGCTTGTCTGCCGAGCAGCGCCGCGTGCTGGCTGCGGCCATCACAGGCATGTCCGAAGCGATGCGTCGTTACAAAGGCATGTTGGGTCACGAGCAACGCATCCTGCAGCTGCTGGCCTAACGCGGTTAACGCGCGCGACATTCGCGGGAGCCTGCGCTGATCAAAATGCGCACATCGGTGAAGAAATCTGACCTGTCTTCGCGTGTTGCAGTGGTGCCACAATGCGACTGATTCGCCGCTTGTGCATGTGACAAACTGTTGACCTATCACTGTGCACTGAACGTAATTGCGCGTACACAAGGCCGCCATACCAGGGGCAATGACGCCTAGCGCACGGCAGTAGATGCACTTGCCTGCAGCTTCGACGTTGACGTCAAGCATTCGGCATGTATCTCTGCAGTGCGTAGGAGGCCGCGTTGTCAGTCAGTGGGTTCGAATCGCCGCAAGAGCAAGCCGTTCACGCGCTCTATCGCGAGTTGCTGCGCAGTTGGAACCGACGCGACGCGCGCGGGTTCGCTGCCCTGTTCTGCGAGGTCGGTCGTTACATAGGCGCAGACGGCAGCGAGACCACGGGTCGCATCGCGATCGAGCTCGATGTAGCCCAGAGCTTCGAAGGCTGCCCATCGCGTCCGTACATCGGCATCGTGCGCGAAGCTCGTCTGCTCTCCGAAGGCGTCGCGCTCGTTTCGGCTGCGGCTGGCATGTATCCGCCGGGCAGCTTCCGCGTCGACCCCTCGGTAAACACGCTGCAAACACTGCTGTCGGTGCGCGAGCACGGTCGCTGGCGCGTTATGCTGTACCAGAACACGCCGGCGCTGTTTCGCGGCCGACCTGATCTGGCGCAGCAGTTGACTGTCGATCTCGATCGCGCGCTGCAGCGCAGCGCGGCTGCGACGACGCGTTCGTAGTCCGTGCAGGGATTGCGCGCGCCGTCCGAAGAAGCTTCTTCAGATCGTGGGCTTGCGCTCGGCCAAGCCTTCGAAGAGTGGCGTGCTGAGATAGCGCTCCCCTGAATCTGGAAGCACCACTACGACCGTCTTGCTGGCGTCGAGGCGCTTCGCCACACGCACCGCAACCGCAGCGGCCGCACCGCACGAGATGCCAGCGAGGATGCCTTCCTCGCGCGTCAGCCTGCGTGCGAACTCAAACGCTTCCTCATTCGTGACTAGCTCGATCTCGTCGATCAGCGACATGTCCACGTTCTCAGGCACGAAGCCGGCACCAATCCCCTGTATTTTGTGCGGGGCGGGCGCGAGCGGCTCGCCTCTGCGCGTCTGCGTGAGCACTGGACTGTCCGCGGGCTCCACCGCGATCGTGATGATCGCCTTGTTTTTCTGCTTCTTGATGAAGCGCGACACGCCGGTGATCGTGCCGCCCGTTCCAACACCTGACACGAACACATCGACTGCTCCGTCCGTGTCGTTCCAGATCTCAGGCCCGGTCGTGCTCTCGTGGATCGCGACGTTGGCTGGGTTCTTGAACTGTTGCAGCAGCACGTAGCGGTTGGGATCTGAAGCCACGATCTCCTCGGCCTTTGCGACCGCGCCTTTCATGCCCTTAGCGCCCTCGGTCAACACCAGCTTGGCACCGTAGGCTGCGAGCAGCTTGCGCCGCTCGATGCTCATCGTCTCTGGCATGGTGAGGGTCAGCCCGTAGCCGCGCGCAGCGGCGACGAACGCGAGGGCGATGCCCGTGTTGCCGCTGGTCGGCTCGACGATCTCTTTACCCGGCCCGAGCACGCCGCGCTTTTCGGCATCCCACACCATGGCCGCGCCGAGCCTGCACTTGACCGAATAGGCTGGGTTTCGGCCCTCGATCTTGCCCAGCACGGTGGCTTTGGCGCCATCGGTGATGCGATTCAACCGGACGAGCGGAGTGCGGCCGATCGAGTGAGCGTTGTCTTCGTACCAATGCGTGTTTCGACCGGTCATGCGCTGTGCCCTTCACCCTGAAAACTGATGCGGGCGATTGTGGAGCCGTGACCTGAACGGGTCAACCCTGCACTAAAATCCCGTACACGTGCCCGTGCCCATGCCCGTACACGTTCCTCCTGGATCGACACATCGAGATAAGCAGGGGAACGGAGCACGTTTACGGGCACGGGCACGGGCACGTGTACGGGAGGTTGGCGTTACTAACTCTTCGCGTTGGCCATCCGCAGCTCGGTCTGTAGCGCCCCAGCATTCCCGAATGCCACCACCGAATCCACACGTAGCTGGGGATCGTTGGGCGCCGGTCTACGCACACCGAGCTCGGCAAACAGCTCGCCATTCTCGTGGATCACGACAGTTCCAATCACGCCCCGTTGTCTGCGCCACTCGCCCACCAGACTGGTCGTGCCACTTTTCGGATCTTTGACGAGCCGCGCGCTTTGCAGTTGTCTTGGCACGTCGATGTCGTCGAGACCCGAGCGCAATAAATGGTTTCGCAACACGCAGCGCACTTCCGTCAAAGTGTCCTCCTCTGCTCTGCAGCGCGCGATCAGGTCCGTTTCGATTAAATCACCACGCATCTACTACTCCTCCCTTTGCTCTCTCTCTGCTAGCGGTCAGCGCGCCCCTCCCGCGCGCGACCAAGGTGAATTATCAAAGCGTGTTCGAGTTGCTTCGCTGCAACGCGGCTGTTTCGACACGAGTTTTCGAGCGTGAGCGCGTGAGAAGTTGCACGAAATTATGTGAGCCCTGTCGCGCATACACGCGTAATGCGCACAGCCTGTGCGCAGGTGCTGCGCGTACGCGAGTGCAGATGCGCCACGCATGTCGTGACTTTGCACCCACACGCTCACTCGCACGCGCTCGTACTGTTGAACGCGCGTGTAGAACGTGTTCGCGGACTATCGAGACGTGCAGCCAATGGCTGCGGTTCGTGCGCGCGTAAATCATCGTCGTTGTGGCGCGATCCGCAGTCGGCGAAGCCGCTTCGGGCTGCAGTGGATCATGGGAAATCGACGTCGTGAAATTCATTTTCAAAGTCGATTGTGGCAAGAGAGTGAGCTGGGCTCGGCTGTGGCTCATGCGCGCAGCACACGAAAATGTGCTGAAAATGATGTTTTTGATCTGCGTTCCTCTGTTCGTGTGAGCGACGATCGCGCAGCGTGCTTATTGAATGTGAAGTTCGGCCAACTGCTTTACGCGTATTCTCGAGCACCCGTGCTAGAACCCCAGACTCCGTTTCTAGAGTAAGCTCAAGCCGAGCAAACAGGAGTTGTCACATGAAAGCCGACCCTCAAGTCCTCGAAGTTTTGTCCGATGTGCTCGCGGCTGAGCTCAGCGCGATCAACCAGTACTTCATCCACGCGAAGATGTGCTTGAACTGGGGCTACAAGAAGCTCGCAGCCAAGAAGCGCGAAGAATCGATCGAAGAGATGAGAGACGCCGATGCGATCATGGAGCGCATCCTCTACTTCGACGGCATCCCGAACATGATGCGCATGAACCCCGTGAAGGTCGGCGAGAACCCGATCGAGCAGCACGAGCTCGACCTCGCGCTCGAAGTGTCCGCGGTGGAGCGCTTGAACAAGGGCATCGCCGTGTGTGTTGCCAAGGGCGACAACGGGACCCGTGAGCTCTTGGAGCGCATCCTGAAGGGCGAGGAGCACGCGATCGACTGGCTCGAGAGTCAGCTGCACTTGGTCAAAGAGATCGGTCGGGAGCGCTATCTCTCCGAACAGATCGGCTGAGTGGCTCGTGTGTCGTAGACTCGCCGCATGTCGCCGACACGGTTGATTCTCTGCAGGCATGGTGAGTCCGAAGGCAATCGCGATGGGCGTTTCGGGGGCCACGGTCCCGCTCCGTTGACGGAGCGCGGCCGCGCGCAGGCGCAAGCTACGGGCTTGCGCCTGCTGCAAGAAGGCGCCGACGCCATCTACTGCTCCGACCTGGTACGCGCGGAGCAGACGGCGTTGCTGATTGGTCAGCAGCTCTCGCTCGCGCCGCAGCAGACGCCTGCGCTGCGTGAGCGCTCGGTTGGCATCTTCACCGGTCTCAGCTTCGACGAGGCGCGCGCGCGCTACCCTGAGGAGTACGGTGTGCTCCTGCAGCGCGAGCCCGATGTCGCGCCTCCAGAAGGCGAGAGCTACCTGCAGTGCAGCGCGCGCGCGAGCCGCTTTCTCGAGCAGGTGCTAACGCAGCATTGTGGTCAGCGCGTGGTCTTCGTGTCGCACTATCTGACTGTGCACTTGCTCGTGCTGCACATCATGGGCGTGAAGCTCACTGCCGATGCACCACGTGTTTACGTGCAGCTTCACAACTGCGGGCTGCACCGCTTCGAGCATTACGACGACGGCGCTTGGCAGGTGCTCGCGCTCAACGAGACGGCGCACTTGAGCGTCGTGCTGTGAGCGGAGCAGGGCGAGGCGCCGGTGTCCGCTCCGGTTTGCTGGCGGCCGCAGCTCGCAGCTGCCGTGCGGTCTGACGGGAACCGTCGTGGCTGTAGCCAGGCGGACCGAAGATGTACGCGAGCTTGTGGCGCAGCCTGGGCACGCTCCGAACGTCCGCCCAGATCGCCTGCCACTCGTGAAACGCGGCGTGCATGAGCCGCTGCTCTTTCAGGTTCTGCGTCAAACCGTAGCGCGGCGGCTCAGCTTGATTCTCCGGCACAAAGGACCCGAACAGGCGATCCCATATGATCAAGATGCCCGCGTGGTTCGTGTCGAGATAACGGGGGTTACTGGCGTGGTGCACGCGATGATGAGACGGCGTGTTGAAGATCCACTCGAGCGGCCCGAGCCGGCCCACGAGCTCGGTGTGCAGCCAGAACTGATACAACAAGCTTATCGCCTGTTGTGTCATCACCATCAGCGGGTGAAAACCGAAGAGCGGCAGCGGTAGCCAGAACCAAAAACCGGTGAGCGGCGTGGTGAAGCTCTGCCGCAGCGCCGTGCCCAGGTGATAGCTCTGGCTGCTGTGGTGGTTGACGTGTGCGGCCCACAAGCAACGCACTTCGTGGTGCGAGCGGTGATAGAGGTAGTAACAAAAGTCTTCGATGAAGAAGAGCGCGACCCACGCCCAGGCGCTCTGGCCGATCTCGAACACGCGATGCTCGTACAGCACGTAGCCGATGGCGAGCACCACGCCTTTGAACAAGCCGCTGACCACGACGTTGCCGATGCCGAGGCCCAGACTTGTCTGTAGGTCCTGCCGCTCGTAGCTGCTGGCTTTGTCGGAGTGGCGGCGCTTGAGCAGCGCATACTCCAGCCACATCGAGGCCAGAAACATGGGGACAGCGAGGTAGATCAACAGCGACATCGCAGCGCACGCCGGGCGTTAGCAAGCCGTGATCAAAGCCTAGCAGTAGTTTGGACGCTCGGCCGGTGCGGGCCGCTGCTTTTTCAGTCTGTTATGCAGTCATCCGCTGCGCTCGGGCGCACACAAGTACGTGCGATTAGCTTGTCGCCATCAGGCCTTACAGACGGCCAAGCAGGGGTTCTGGAAACACTCCAAGCGCACCCGCGTTAGTGCACCGCAAGGCGTTCGCACGGGATCGGCGGTGCAGATCCAGCCACGGTCGAACGCGGCGCGAAACTCGCTCGCGCATGGGCCGTCCCCGTTCTGGAAGCAGTCGCTGTCGGCGCCGGTGCACAACCCCGCTTGTACGCTCTTTCCAAAACAAGCGAGGAGCGCGCCACACAGCGTGTTCCATTCTTCGTCGTCCGTGCCGGTGCAGGCGGCGAGCGCATCGGGGCATGCGTCGCAGAGGCAACTGTCGCACTCCGAGCCTTGGCCGCTCGGAGCGGCATTCATGCAGCTGCAAGCGTCGGCTTCGTCCACCTTACCGTCGCAGTCGTTGTCCTGATTGTCGCAGCTCTCCGCGGCACAGCTCGCGCCCGCATCGCCGTCTGGCCCGGACACGTCAGTGTCCTCGCCGCCATCGGCTTCATCGGGGTCTGGTTGAGCAGGTTGAGTGGGCTGAGTCGGCGTCTCGGTCGGGGGCGCCTCGGCGGTCCGCACGGGCGGCGTCGCGGCGTCTGGCATGCTCATCGGCGCTGCATCGGCCGTTGCGGCTGTGCATTCGTTCTTGGTCTCGCAGCCATCGGAGGTGATGTCGTTGCAGTTGGAGAAGCCTTCCGAGCAGCGATCGATCGTGCAGCGGCCGCTCACGCACCTGCCGGCTGCATGCGCGAGCCCACAGCTCGAGTCGGCGCGCTCGTCGATGATTCCGTCACAGTCATCGTCTCGCGCGTTGCAGCGCTCGGCGCGCGTGCGGCAATCGCCCGACGCCCTCAGCGGCGCATCTGCATCGCGGCCCGGCTTGTCAGACGAGCTGCAGCCAGCGGAACAAGCGCAAGACAGGAGGGCAGCGATGCTCCATGCTGCCCACCGCGGCAGAGCTTCCATGGCGGAACATTCTCACGAAGCACGAGGCGCGAAAACCTCTTCAGCTTAGTCGAGACGCGAGAGCGCCCGCGCACACTGCACCGCTCATGTGTGAGGAGCGGTGTGTGTGGCGGGCGCTTGAATGCTGCCAACCAATTGTGGCTACGCGCGCCAGTGGGCGAAGTAGGGCAGCTCCTTCGCGCGCTTAGCCGTTTCGCCGCTACCTTCGAGGAGCTCAGCCGAGGAATCCCAGCGCCCGGTGGCCAGCTGCTTGCGAGCGCCATCGGGGATGCTCAGGGGGATGCTGACCGAGCCGGCGCTCGCGCGCAGCTCGTTCAGGTCTACGGTCACTTGCAGCTTGTTGTCCTTAGCCACGACGCCCTTGAGCTTGTTGATCTCGTCCTGCGTCGCGGTCACGCACGGGATGCCGAGCGCCACGCAGTTACCGAAGAAGATCTCGGCGAACGACTCGCCGATGATCGCGGCGATGCCGCTCTTCCAGCGCATCAGCGCTTGGGGTGCGTGCTCGCGTGAGGAGCCGCAGCCGAAGTTGCGGTCCACGAGCAGCACGCGCGCTTGTGTGCGCTCGGGATCGTCGAACGCATGGCGCTGGCCTGCCGCTTTGAGCTGCGCGCGATCGTCTTCAAAGGCATGCTCGCCCAAGTCGTCGAAGGTCACGCAGCGCAGGTAGCGCGCGGGAATGATGCGATCGGTGTCGACGTCGTTGCCATCCAGGTTGATGCCGGGTCCAGTGATGAGGTTACGTTTGCTGTCTGACATGGCTCTCTCCTCAGTTCTGGATGGCGAAGACTTCGCGCGCATCGGCAACTGTGCCGCTCACGGCGGCAGCAGCGACCATCACGGGCGACATCAGTAGGGTTCGGCCGGTAGGTGAGCCCTGACGGCCCTTGAAGTTGCGGTTCGAAGACGAAGCGCACAGCTCGCGCCCCACCAGCTTGTCGGGGTTCATGGCGAGGCACATCGAGCAGCCCGCTTCGCGGAACTCGAAGCCAGCCTCGGTGAACACTTTGTCGTAACCCGCTTCGATCAAGCGCTCGCGCACTTTCTGTGAGCCGGGCACGACCAGCGCGCGCACGCCGGCTTGTACTTTCTTGCCGCTCTGTCGCAGGTACTTGACCACTTCTTCGAAGTCGGAGAAGCGACCGTTGGTGCACGAACCGATAAAGGCCACGTCGATCTTCTGGCCCTTGAGGGGGGCGCGTTGTGCGAAACCCATGTACTGATAGGCCTCTTCGATCAGCGGACGATCTTGCTCCGAGAAGCTGTCTGCAGCTGGCAGCGGCGAGCTTACGGCCGTCGATTGGGCTGGGGTGATGCCCCACGTGACCATCGGCTCGATGTCCTCGGCTTTGATCTTCACGACGTCGTCGAAGTGCGCGTCGCTGTCCGAGCGGATCGAATCCCAGTACTTGACCGCCCCGTCCCACGCCGCACCTTGCGGCGAATAGTCGCGGCCTTTCAGGTAAGCGTAGGTCGTCGCGTCCGGGTTGACATAACCGCAGCGTGCGCCGCCTTCGATCGACATGTTGCACACGGTCATGCGCTCCTCCATGGAGAAGCGATCGAACACGTCGCCAGCGAACTCATAGGCGTAGCCCACGCCTCCTTGCACGCCGAGTTGTTGGATGATGTAGAGCGCCACGTCCTTGGCGTACACTCCTGGCAGCAGCTTGCCGTTCACCTCGATGCGCCGAACCTTGAGCTTGCCCATAGCCAAGGTCTGCGTCGCGAGCACGTCGCGCACTTGGGTCGTGCCGATGCCGAACGCGATCGCTCCGAACGCGCCGTGCGTAGACGTGTGCGAGTCACCGCAGCACACAGTCATACCGGGTTGTGTCAGCCCCAGCTCCGGCCCGACGACGTGCACGATGCCTTGCTCGCCAGACTTCGGCGAGAGGTATCGGATGCCGTATTCGGCGCAGTTTTTCTCGAGCTCGATCAGCATCTGCTCGGCCAAGTCATCCTTGAACGGGCGCAGCTGGTTGTGCGTCGGGATGATGTGATCGCACGTTGCAAAGGTGCGCTCGGGGTAGGGCACGCTCAGCTTACGCTCTCTTATCATGGAGAACGCTTGCGGCGAGGTGACCTCGTGAATGAGGTGAAGCCCCATCAAGAGCTGGTACTGTCCCGAGTCCAGCTTACGCACCGCGTGCTTTTCGAAGACTTTGTCGTAGAGGTTTTTTCCCATCGTCACTCCTTTGCGGCGAACCGTTCGATGCGTTCGACGAGCAGCGCCGTAAACTTGTTGAATTGTGAGAGCGCGTCCGCGTCGAGCGGCAGCCAGATCGCGTCGATCGCTTTCTGGCGCTCTGTGCGCAGTTGCTCCAGGGTGGACTTGCCGGTGTCGGTGAGCGTGTAGTCGCGCTGGCGACCGTCCACTGGCGAAATCGCGACTTGGATCAGCTCTCGGTCGAGCAGCTGTCTGATCACCTTGGAGACCGCGGCGCGGCTCGTAGCTTCACTCTGCGCGAACATGGAAGGCATGAAGTGCTCGGTCGAGATCTCTTCCAGCACACTCCACTGGCTCACCGTCAGCCCCACGCGCGCGGCGAGCTGCTCGCGACGCTGCTGGAACACGTCAGTCAGCCGGGTCAGCCTGGTGATGGCCTCATGAGCTGCTTGGACGCGCAGTTTGTTTGCCATGGGCATTTGTTTACCTCGGGAAACTATTTCCGGCAAGTCGTGTAGGCCCAAATCCGACGCCGGACGGACTTCCCCGCCAACAGAAGACGCTTACACCGCGCCAAGAGCCCAGGCCACACCGCCGCCACTCACCACGGTGCAACCTTCGAAGCGTGCGCTAGCAGCATCCGCGCGCGTTGCACGGGGGTGCCAAATGCCTACCTGCGCCGCCAGCGCGCTTGGCGGGCGCTTTTTGGTACCCTGATCTGTGCGGTCGTGCACGGCCGCGCGCCCGCCCCATGCCGAGCTTGAAAGTCCTGATCATCGAGCCGTCGCGGACCCTCGCGCAGCTCTACGTGCGTGTGGTCGAGCAGCTAGGCGGAAGCGCCACCAGCGTCACGGCCCTCGAAGAAGCGCCCGCGCTGCTACGTACGGAACAGTTCGACGTCGCGTGTTTCTCCGCGCCCGGTGGCCTGCATATCGCGACCACATTTGCGCGCACAGTGCGCGCGCAACATCCGACCTTGCCACTGCTGATGCTCAGCGCAGCGCCGCACGAAGAGCTCGCGCACGAGGTGCAGCGCGCCGGCGTCACGCAAGTCTTCGGCCGCAACGACGTGCTCGGCTTCGCGCGCTTCCTGGATGTAACCTCGCAGCGCATCCACGAAGCGCGCCTCAGCGGCAAGGTCATGCTGGTCGAAGACAGCATCTCGATCGCGCGCATGCTCGGGCAGCTCCTCACTGACCACGGCCTAGAGGTCGTGAACTATCGCTCGGCCGAAGACGCGGTCGCAGCGTTCGCCGAAGGCGGCTACGACCTCGTCATCACCGACATCGTGCTCGCCGGATCGAGCAGCGGCGTCGCGTTGGTGCGCGAGCTACGCGGCAACATGGGCGAATCAGGTTTACGCGTACCGATCCTCGCGATGTCCAGCCTGGACGACACAGCGCGTCGCCTCGAAGTCATCCGGTCCGGCGCGAGCGACTGGATGCTCAAGCCCGTGCTCGCAGAAGAGCTGATCGCACGCGTCACGAACATGCTGCGCAATAAGCGTTTGCTCGAACGCGTCGAGGCGCAGCAGGCCGAGCTGCGCGGCATGGCGCTGACGGATCAGCTGACACAACTACATAATCGGCACTTCCTGATCGACGCGGCGTACCTCGCCATGTGCGAGGCACGGCGGCACAAACATCCACTCAGTCTCTTAGTGGTAGACGTCGACCGCTTCAAATCCATCAACGACGCGCACGGGCACATGATGGGCGATTCGGTGCTGATCCAAGTGGCCACGATCCTGCGTCAAACAACACGCGGCGAAGACATCGTGGCGCGCTTCGGAGGCGAAGAGTTCGTAGTGGTCCTGCCATTCTGCTCGCTGGAAGACGCAATGGCCAAAGCAGAAAATCTACGCGTATCGATAGAACGCGCACGCCCATCAGGCCTGCTAGTCACGGTATCCATCGGACTCACAGGAATGGAAAACACAGCCGACAACACCTTCGACGGCCTATTCCAACGCGCCGACGCAGCTCTATACAGAGCAAAAGGCGAGGGCCGAAATCGCGTGGTTAAGGCGTAGCGTTTCTGCCCTGTGATCTATGAGGCTCTCACGGTCTGGTGCCGCGGCCCTGATAGGCACTCGGCCCGACCGAGTTGCAGTCTGAGCGTTGCCATCGTCTGATC
>Ga0209082_1000089_pt1 | contig 53235 bp, 45 predicted proteins | sample ColdCreekSource_FD_184127 | JGI IMG/M metagenome (GOLD analysis project Ga0209082, IMG submission 184127) | Groundwater microbial communities from Cold Creek, Nevada to study Microbial Dark Matter (Phase II) - Cold Creek Source (SPAdes) (version 3) | ecosystem: Environmental > Aquatic > Deep... | reverse complement strand
TTCACTTGCCAGTGGTGAGCGGTCTTCCGCTCATGATGCTCCCTGTTTCATTCTCTTGCTTCGAGCGCCGTGCAGCGCAGTTGCCTTCGATCGGCGAAAGCACCAGGAACATTGCCAAACTTGTGACCAATGGTCAGACGGCCACGATCACGATCACGCAACTACTGCGATCTCAGCTCAGCGGCTCGTAGATCAGGTCGTCCTGGGGGACTACACCCGTGCTCCACAACCATGACGTCTGCCCGATGATCGCCGTTCCTAGCTGCAACGTCGGCACAGCGTCCGGGTAGAGCCGCAACCTCACATCCCAACGCAAACCATCGCCGACGTAACCTCGGATCAACGACGTCAACGCCGCTACATCCGGGCCACCCGGCGACACGCGATTGAACTGGTGCCGCGAGAGCGGCCCCAACACGACGCGAAAGCGATTCTGAACGAGCCAGACGCGTGAGCCGAGGGTCGTGGTCAGCCCGAGCCTGCCGTTCTCAGCTGCACAGCCGAGCGCGAGGTCGGGCAGCTTCCACATGCAGCTCGGTGGAATGTCGACCCACTCGCCGACAAATTCTTCGACCTGCACGGGCACGCCAAACTGATCTTCGAGCAGCGCGCGCAGACCTTCGGGATGCGCGACGGGATCCGCGAACTGGCCGGCGTAGTAGCGCCGGGCGCTGTCCCCAAGCGCGTCTTTGTCGCGCAACGCGGCGGTCCCGATGCCCACGAACGCGCCGAGCTGATTCGGCAAGCGGTCGGTCTCCGGACGGTCGTGCGCGACCGCAGGGTTCGCATCGACCCACGCCCGATAGAGAAAGCTGAGCATGCGGTGATGAAACAGATCGAGGAAACGCGCCAGCGTCTGATCCCCGTGGTGCTTCACGCGCTGCCACACGTATTCAGTCAAGTGCAGCGGCAGCGGCCCATGCGAGCCCAGCATGCCGAAAGAATTGACGAGCACGCTAGTCATAGCGCCCGTGGCGCCTGCAGCTGTTGGCTGCAGCTCCGGGTTGGGCTCATGCACAGAGGCAACAGCGCCGGCAGGGAACGCCATGGAAGGCGCCTGACCGAGCCGAACACTCTCTTGCCCGGGCCGAAGCGCACGCCCGAGCCGCGGCAGGTCGCGCCGCAGCGACTCGAGGTTACGCAAGACCGCAAACAGGTCGTGGATCGGACCTGGCTGACTTACCCGCGAGTGAAGCGCCGCGCGCGACTGCGAGTAGGCCTGTGCGCCGGGAACGCCGACGCTTACAATGCGTGCCGCAACTCCGCCATCATCGGCCATCGGTGGACCTCTCCGCGTTCTTCGGTGCTGAGCACCATCTCAGTGAAGCTATTGATGGCCGCGTGTTTGGCGAAGAACGCCGCGAGCACACTGGCCAAAGTAAACACGCCGTGCCCGGAGAAAGCCCGCTCCTCACAGTGGAGGCTGACTTCGACTCCACGCACGACCACGCGCTGCCCTGCACCCGCGCCTGCCCCCATGCCGGCCTGTACACGTTGAATCGGCGTGGCGCGCAGCCCGCGAACGCCTGACACCTGACGTTGCAACATCGGATCACCGAGCTGCGCGTACAAACCCATGAGCGCGCGCAGCGTTTGAGCGCCTCCACCGTCGTCGCACAGCGACAGGTAGCTCGGCGCGAGGTGACTGATCAGACGAAACGCTTGATCCTGCGGATCGTCTTCCGCGGGCGTGCAGCGCGGCGTGGTCGGCCCAGTGATGCAGCGCGCCGCAGTCACGGGGATCGGCTCGTCCCAGCTGAAGTCGTTGCCGCCGCGCCCCAGGCCCAACAGCAAAGGCAAGTCGCGGTTGGTGCACAGCGCGTGCACGGCCAGCTGCCGCTTATCGAGCGACAAGGAGGTGGCCATCGGATCGCTGAGCGTAATGAACACCTCGCTACCGACATATGGCGTGCGACTGCCGTAACGCTGACGTGTCACCGAGAGCGCGCGCGCTCGGCGCTCCGCCGTGTAGAAGGCGGCTGTGTGCGCATCGCCGCGACGCGCAGCGCTCAGCGGCGCAAAAGCGCGCTCCTCGCCGGTCGCGACGTTGACCTCCGCGACTTGATTGACGCTGTGGATCTCGTAGTCGAGCGGACGTGTGCGGTCCGGCACCACGTGCAGCTCGTGGTTGCGCGTGGGCATCGGCATGCGACCGCACCAGCGCGGAAACAAGTTGATCGCAGGCGTCGCGAACAAACACAAGCGCGCTTGGTCGATCGCGCCTTCGAGCGCGGCCTCGTAGCGCGCCAGCGGCACGATCAGCTCGATGCGATCGCTGTGACAGCGCGCCATCCCCTGCGTCAGGCCGCCGATCTCGACGAAATCGAAGCGGCTCGGGAACGCGAAGTACTCTTGCAACAGGCGGTAGCCTTGGAAGCTGCGCGCGCTGACAGGCAAGAGCGCTTCACTGTCACTGAAGCCGAGCGCGCGAACCGGTCGCGCCTCGTTCGACACCGCGACGTCGCGCACCGGATGGTTTCCCCAGCGCAGCCAAGAGCCGCAAGCGCTGGTCATCAGCTGCTCGTACAACTTGGCGCTGATCTCGTCCGCGCCACGCAAAAAGAAGCTGAGCTTTTGGATCGGCAAGCGGTCAAAGCGCAGCGCATGCCGACCGCGGCACCGCAGGCGAACGCGCAAGAACGCTTTGACTGGAGCGCTGGCCCGTGGCGCGAGCTGTGCGACTTCGCTCAGCGCGCTCGAGTATTCCGCGGATTCGATCTCGATCGGCCACAATTCCACGTCGTGCGCCGTGCGATATTCACAAGGTGTCAAGTCGCGCAGCGGCGTGTGCGCGCGCAGCGCGGTCCCACGCGGCACGCTCTGCCCGTGTGTCAGGCCACTGACGTTCAGGTCCGGCGCGAACTGCACGACCGCCATCGATGGAGTCGGCGGCAGGTAGTGCGGATAAACGAGCTCCATCAACTGCTGTGTGAAGCGCGGGAACTCGTTGTCGATCTTGAGGTGCACGCGCGCTGCCATGAACGCGAAGCTCTCGAGCAAACGCTCGACGTAAGGGTCCGCCTGCTTCAGCTCATCGGGGCTGAGGCGGCCTGCGATCTTTGGAAAATGGCGCGCAAATGGCCCACCCAGCTCGCGCAACATGCGCAGCTCACGCTCGTAGTACTGAAGAAAACGTGTATCCATAGCGTAATGCGCTGTCTCTGCTGTCTCTGAGGTGGGCTTCAGCCGGGGCGCCCGTTCTCCCACTCGGCGACGCTCACTTCACCGGTCTCGAGGTCGATCTCCGTGCGCAAACACAGCGCGAGCGGAGCCGGATACGCCATCAGCATGGCCTCGATCGTGAACTGCATGCTGTTGATGCCGAAATCGGTGGTCGCGTCGCGCACAGCCACCGAGACGCTCTCCGGAACCAGGCGCGGCTCATAGTTGAGGATAGCCTCACGCAGCTCCGCTTCGAGCTCAGGCACCTTGATGGATGTCAGGGTGCGCCCAGCCAGGTCCGGCAAGCCGAAGTTCAGCGAAGATCTGGCCGCATAAGGAAACGCGGCCAGATCTTGCACGCTCGACAGCCGAACACTGTTCATCAACCAGCCGAGATCTCGCACCACGCTCTCACGCAACGAACGCGCGCTGGCGAAGCGCATACGCACGGGCTCGCGCGTCTCGGTCGGCTCATTATCAGTGAGCCGATCGAGCAGAGATGGTTTGAGTCTCTCGTCTGGACGTAGCACCAGGTGACCTCACGCGTTCAAGGAGCTCAGACGGGCGTGTTCTTCGGAATGTCCCAGCCCGCTGGGATGACTGCACCGGGCTTACCATCCTTCTGTGGGGTGTAGCCGAGCTTGAAGGCCTTGAAGTTGAACGAAACAGTCTCGATCAGACGCTCTTCCGGACCGACGCCGCCGCTGTTCACGGAGGTGACGAGACCCTTCATCAGCTCGAGCGTCAGATACGGCGTGGGGGTGGTACCAGCCTTGAGCACCGTGAGCTTGCCGTTCTCGAAGAACGTTCCGGCGCAGCAGTACTTGATCAAGGTCGGCGTGGACCTGTCGACGTACTTGACGATTGACACGTCGCCCACGGTCACACCGGCCGTGCCGGTGCCGCTGCCGTGGTGAGCGCTGCCCGACTGAGTCAGGCCCCACGTCCACGACAACACTTCGATCTGTTCCTCGAAACCCTTTGCGCTGCCTTCGCCTGTGATGCTGTCCATCTTCAGGTACATGTGAATGGCCATCGGAGCTTCCTCTTTTCCCTAGCAACTATGAGTAAACGTGATTGTGAGATTGCGATCAGCCGGCCTGCTGCGATGGCAGACGTGACACGAGTCGGAGCGACACGGTCAAACCTTCGAGCTGGTAGTGCGGCTTCAGATAGAACTTCGCCCGGTAGTAACCCGGGTTGCCTTCAATATCTTCGAGAACGATCTCTGCCGCCGCGAGTGGCTGGCGCGCTTTCTCCTCCTCGCTCGCGTGCGCGGGATCGCCGTGCACGTACTGCATGATCCAGTTGGACAACCACGTGGTCATCTCTTCGCGGCTGCTGAACGAGCCGATTTTGTCGCGCACGATCGCCTTCAAGTAGTGGGCGAAGCGGCAGGTCGCGAACAAGTACGGCAGACGGGCTGCCAAATTGGCGTTGGCGGTCGCGTTCGGATCATCGTACTTGGGCGGCTTCTGCAGCGACTGCGCGCCGACGAATACCGCTAGATCCGTGTTCTTCTTGTGCAGGAGCGGCATGAAGCCGTTCTTCGCAAGCTCAGCTTCGCGACGGTCGCTGATCGCGATCTCCGTCGGGCACTTGAGGTCGACACCGCCGTCGTCCGTCGGGAACGTGTGCGTGGGCAAGCCCTCGACCGCACCACCGGACTCGACACCGCGAATGCGCGAGCACCAGCCGTTTTCCTTGAACGAGCGGTTGATGTTGACCGCCATCGCGTACGCAGCGTTCGCCCAGCAGAAGTTGTCGGAAGCGCCGCCTTCGGTGGACTCTTCGAAGTCGAACTCGTCGACCGGGTTCGACGTCGCGCCGTACGGCGCGCGCGCGAGGAAGCGCGGCAAGGTCAAGCCGAGGTAACGCGCGTCCTCGCTCTCACGGAGCGAGCGCCATGCGGTGTGCTCAGCGGTCGTGAATAGCGTACTGAGATCGCGCGGATTGGCGAGCTCCTGCCACGAGTCCATCAAGAACGTCTTGGGCGAGACGGCCGAGATGAACGGCGCATGCGCTGCAGCGCTGATCTTGGAGAGCTCAGTGAGCAGCTCGACGTCCGGACCCGTGTGATCGAAGTAGTAGTCGCCGACGATCGCGCCGTAGGGCTTACCACCGAGCGTGCCGAACTCTTCCTCGTACAAGCGCTTGAAGATCGGGCTCTGGTCCCAGGCCGCGCCCTTGTACCACTTGAGCGTGCGGTGCAGCTCCTGCTTCGAGATGTTCATCACGCGCAGCTGCAGCGTCTCGTCAGTCTCGGTGTTGTTGACGAGATAGTGCAGACCGCGCCACGAGCTCTCGAGCTTCTGGAACTGCTGGTGGTGGATGATCTCGTTGATCTGCTGCGTGAGCACGCGGTCGATCTCGCCGACCAGGCCTTGCAGCGTCTTCACCGCGTCGTCCGAGATCAACGTGGTGTTCTTGAGCGCCCACTGTGCCGAGATCTTGAGCGCGCTCTCGATGTCGCTCTTCGCACGCTCCGACTGCGGACGGAACGCAGGCGTCACCTGTGCGAGGTCGACGACCTCAGTGCGCACTTCCTCTTCGAACGGCGTGGTCTGCTGCGGTGCATCGATCACTGTCTGGCGCTTCATTGGGCTGCTCCATTGTCAGGTGCATCTGGGTTGTTATCGGCTGCCAGCGCGGGCGCTTGCGCTGCGAGGTGCGAAAGACGCTTGGGATCCTGCATCAGCGCGCTGACGTAGCGCTCTGCGTCGACCTTGCCGTCCATGTACGTGAGCAAGCTGGCGATCTTCTCCCGCATTTCCAGCAAGCGGCGCAGCGGCTCGACCTGGTTGGCGATCGCCGCAGGCGAGAAGTCTTCCATCTTGTTGAAGCGCAGCTCGACCGGCAGCTGGCCTTCGTTGCTGATGGTGTTGGGAACGTTGAACGCGACGCGCGGCTGAATCGCGGCCATGCGGTCGTCGAAGTTGTCGACGCTGATGTCGAGGAACTTACGGTCTTGCACCGGCGGCAGCTGCTTGTCGGATTGACCCGAGAGATCCGCCATCGCGGCCATCACGAACGGCAGCTCTACGCGCTTGTCTGCGCCGTAAAGCTCGACGTCGTATTCGATTTGAACGCGCGGAGCGCGGTTTCGGGCGATGAATTTTTGGCTATTTTCACGTTTGGTCATAGGTCTCTCACGCTCACGGCTTTCAAACTGAATCTGTTACTTCGGGTCCACGCAGAGTCTCGATCTCCGAGACACCGGAAGGTGCGAGCTCGCGCACGATGTCGAAGAAAGACATGGTCACGAGGCGCTTCGCGCGCCGCAGCAGCATCGGCACTGGGCTCGCAGGCTCGTGCGTGTCGTAGTAGGTGCAGATGCGGTCCAGCTCGCGCACGACGTCTGCGCGCGTGCTCAGCGGGCCACCAGCACGCCCCGTTGCTACCGCACCGTGACCGTTGTGGCCGTTGCCTGCAGCTGTCGGCGGCGCATCCGCTTCGAGCTCAGGCTCCGACTCCGCGACCAACGCAGCGCGCCGACCGCGTACGCGCGGACCGAGCTGGCCGTCGATCGCTTCGAGCTGTGCGACCAGCTCGCTCACACGCAACACCGCGCCCGTGCCGTGCTCTAGGAACAACTGCTCGAGCGAGCTGGCTGCATCGCGCGCCTCGACGACGATGTTCCAGGTGCGCTCCAGCTCCTCCAGGTCGCAGCCGATGAAGCTGGCATCGATCACCGTCATATCTGGCGCACCTTGCTCAGATTGACCTGCCATCGCGCGCTCCATGTCGCGCAGACTGATGGCCGGTAGGCCGCGCGCTCGGAGCAACGTGGCTGAGCGCAGCGGACCGATCACCGTGCGGGCGTCACACAAGCCGCGCAGCGAATTCATCCGCATCAACCCTTCGGTGTCGCCCTGCGCACCGATCTGCGGATGCACGGAGCCCCAGCGCAACGATAAGAGCTGCTGTATCAGGCGCAGCCCACGGTGCAGGCCGCGGAGGCCATCTTGATTCAGCCACGCTTTGGTGAGCGTGACGGAGACGCGCAGGTCCTTCGTGCGCGTGAAGAGCGCGCTCGCATCTTTTGCGATGCGCTTCCAGTCAGCGGTCGATTCACCTTCGGGACCAACCGCACGGTCGGCGAAAGCCGCCTCGAGGTTGGTATCGAGCGCCAAGAATGCCGGGTCATATTCGAGATCTGGGCCGCAGGGGGCCTCAGCACCGATGGGAGCGAGCAGGCTCGAGTCGTCCATGGCCCTTCGATTCGGCCCGTGACCTGCTCAGTTGCGCCGCCATGAGCGAGTCGCCGCAGAAAACTCCCAAATGTGCCGCCGCTCACGGAACTGAACGGGCGACCCGCCGATGTAGATGGCAGAAGTTGGAGCGGACACGGTCACGTTTGGTAAGCATAGGACGCGTGCGTGTTTGGTAAGGACGAGGAACATGCTGCCACTGGTCATTCACATCGAACGTTCCCCAGGGGGCCCCACGATTACCCGTGCGTTCCACGAATCGCCCGTGCGCATCGGTCGCAGCCCGTTCGCCAACCTTCGCCTTAAAGAGGCCTTTGTCTCGGAGTGGCAGGCCGTCGTGCGTTTCCACGGGGAGCGCACCACCTATCTCGATCTCGGATCTCGCAATCCGACGCACGTAGAGGGCCGTCCCATCGAGCGCAACGTCGAGGTCGAGGTCAACGGCAAAACGGACGTACGGATCGGCACACTGCGCCTGCGCTTCGAGCGAGCGGCCGCCCCGCGTGAGTCGCCAGAGCAAATCTCCGAGGGGGACACCGCGTTCGTACCCGACCAACTGCTCGAAAAAGCACTCCCGACCGGCACGCTCGCAGTCAAAGAGTTTCCCGACGCCAAAGGCTTCGGCGCGTCATTGCCGCCACCTTTGCCAAAACGACCGAATCGGCCGAGCGGCGGCAACATCGTGCCAGGGCCCGGCCCCGCGGTCGCGCGCGCTGTCATCAGTCACAGCCCAGAGCCTGTCGCCTCACTCGCGCTGGCCGAGCGCAGGCTCGACGACGCGCGCAGCGTATTTCTCGAAGCCATCAAGCGCGAGCTCGACGACGTACCTGCGCCCGAGCGCGCCGCGAAGGTGCGTGAGCTCGCCGCTCACAGCAGCAGGCTGATCGAAGAGCCTGCGTTTCGAAACTGGGCGCGCTCCAACGGCGTCGACCCACTGGAGCTCGGCTACGTCGATGTCGCGAACTGGTTGAACAGGCTGTGCGGCTCGAATGGAGCCTCCGCCAAGCCGGAGCATCTCGCGCTCACGATGGAGCGTGCGGGTCAGCTCTTGGAGCTTTTTGCGAGCGCGTTTATCGACTCGCGCCGAGCGTATCAGCGCGCGCGTCAAAAGCTCGGCCTCGGGCAAGCGATGGAGACCAAGAACGTGCTCGACCGCAGCGAGGACCCGCACGCGCTACTGGCGCACTTGCTGGAGCCCAGCCAGGCCGGACACGCTCGCAGCCAAGAGCTGCGGCGGATGTTGGGCGACTTCGCGATGCACCAGATCGCGCTGCTCAGCGCGGTCGTCGAGGGAGCGCGCGCGATGCTCACGCAGATCTCGCCGCGCGTCATCCACGATTCACCTGATGCGACGATCGATTCGGGTGTGCTCGATCAAGATCCGAGCCTCGCCGGCGCGTGGCCACTCGCGGCGCGCAAGATGTGGAGAAAGTTCCTCGTTCGTCACCATGATTTGACGCACACCGATCACTTTGCGCGTGAGTTGTTCGGGCGTGAGTTTACGCGGCGCTACCATGCGATCGCGGACAGTGCATCGCATCTCGATCGGGAGCGGACATGAGGAGGCTTGCTCTACTCATCTGCGCGGGTGCGTTGTTGCTCGGCGCAGGCTGTACCAAGCGGGCACGACCTGCTGCCAGCGCAGCCACCGTGGCGCCTCAGCCCCAGCCCGGAGGGCGCGGGATTTGCTCGGCGCCGCGGCATCCGAACCTCGCGAACCAGCCTGTGCGTGCGCACGATTGGCTTTCGCTCATGGCGCGCCTCGAGCTCGGGCGCGGAGGCGTGTTCGCAACGCGTGACTGTCTCGGCCGCTGGATCAACTACGCCGCAATGTCGAACGCCTGTGGCTCCACCGCGTACGCACAGACTCAGCCGCGGCGCATGGCAGTCGCCGAGGAAACGGTGATTGTACGCGATCTGGGGGATACCACCTACCTGGTCTGGGTGATCACGCATCGCTTCGAAGATGGCGATGGTTACGGTCCGCTCGCGCTCGCGCGCCGCGACAACGCCGGGCTGTGGGTCGAAGCCATGGGCATCCTGCGCATGCACGGCGATCGCGTGAAGCTCGAGCGCTGGAACATCCAGAATGAAACCGTGGTGTCGGTCAGCGGCGAGCGTTGCAACCAGGCGCAAAACGGTCAGCGTCGCTGCGAGCGCTCGACGCAACTTCTGCTGCAGCACGGCCAGCAGCTCTTGGCGGCGCCGGTCGTCGATCCACAGAACCACTGCTTGGAGCAGGCGCAGTTTCAGCTTGCGCGCACCCACGAACGCCCGGTCGGCTCCGGTGTCATGCGTACTTTCGAGCTAAGCGCCGACATCACGCACGATGCCCGCTACGTGGTCGTCGAAGAACGCCTGCTCGTGCGCGACGCCGACAGTCGCTCGCAAAACCAGCCCGCGCGCGTCGTGCAACGCGTGGAAACCAAACGGCTGTTGCAGCCATATGCCGGCCGCTTGGTCACACGCCAAGACTCACTCTGGAAGCGTGCAGTCGACAGCGCTACCCGATCTCCCAGTGCAACGCACAGCGGCGAGCGTCCCGAGTAATCGCGGTACGTCCACAGCTACACTCGCCGCCATTGGCGGCACCAACTGTCCCGCCCGAGCGCGTTTTTCCGAGCCCCACATGCCCCTTTGATAAACAATCATAGGGGTGTTGCAGGTCTTTAACACAGGTCTCATGCGCACGGCACGCGTCGTGTTGTGCGCGTGGTCAGTCTTGTTAGGCGCGTGCGGCGACAAGCCGGTGACCGCGACCGATGCTGGCAGCGACAGCTCGACAGGCAAGCCGCCCCACGCAAACAACTGTGTGGGCATCGACTGTATGTGCGCCGATGCGGGCGCAAACAAGAACTATTGCAGAGGCGAGTGCGTCTCGCTGCAAGACGACCTTCAGAACTGCGGCGCATGCGGTGAAACCTGCGGCGAGTACCAGACCTGCATTCGAGGCGTCTGCACTTGTCCGACGGGCGAGCTGTGGTGTGACGCGCGCTGTACGCAGGTCGCAAGCGACTACCGAAACTGCGGTGCGTGCGGCGAGCGCTGCGCGAACGACGAGCTCTGTGCAGCTGGTAGCTGCAAGACCAACACCACGGGTTGCAGTCCGCCCTGTGCCGGTGATCAGAGCTGTCAGGCAGGCCGCTGCGTATGCCCGAGCGGCCAGAGCTTGTGCAATGGCCGCTGCGTGAACGTGCTGAACAATCCCGATCACTGCGGCAGCTGCGGCTTCGCTTGTGGCGCAGAGCTGGGCTGTACCAACGGTGTGTGCGGCTGCGCTCGCGGCGAAACCAGCTGCAACGAAGACTGCGTCGACGCGCGCAGCGACAACCAGAACTGCGGGAGCTGCGGCGTCGTGTGCGACGATGGTGAGGTCTGCAGCGAAGGCGAGTGTCGCGCCGCTTGGGCAGACGGCTGCAGCGGCGGACCGGCCCACGAGCTGCGTGTGCGCGAGATCGCGGCATACCAGACGGTCAAGATCGCACTCACCTCGCAGGGCCAGCCGATCGTCTCAGGCGACCGCCCGGTGCCGATCGTGCGAGGCCGCGCGGCGCTGTTCCGCGTCTTCGTCGACCTGGGCAGCAACTTCAGTGCGCGCGACTTCGCAGCGCGCCTGGCGATCGTGAACGACGGCACCATCTCTCGCTTTGCGTCGAAGCAGCGCATCAGCATTGCCTCGACCGATGCCAAGCCCGAAAGCACGTTCATTCTGAATGTTCCTGGCGATAAGCTCACCGAGAACACCAAGTACTCGCTGCAGCTGGTCGAGTGTGCCGCTGGCAGCGGCAGTGTCAGCCAAGCGCGGTTCCCGGCCAGCGGTGAAGCCGAGCTCGGCGCACGCGAAGCAGGCGGGCTCAACGTCACGATCTTGCCCGTGCGCACCAACTCACGCGTGCCTGACACCGGACCCGCCGCGTTGCAGATGTACCGTGAGTACCTAGAAGCCATGTATCCCGTCGAGCGGGTCAACTTCACGGTCGGCAAGCAGATCGAGGCGAACTATCCGATCAACTGGACCACGTTGGTGGAGCAGATCCGCGCGCAACGCAAAGCGGACGCACCCGATGCCGACGTCTATTACTACGGCTTGGTGAAGCCCACCGACACGCTGTCGACGTACTGTAAAAGTGGCTGCACTGCAGGCATCGGGTATGTGTCGCCTGCCAAGCAAATCGCCACGCGCGCTGCGGTGGGTCTCGCGTTCGGGGACGAGATCTCAGCCAACACGATGGCCCACGAGCTCGGTCACAACCATGGCCGAAACCACGCGCCTTGCTCTCCGAGCAAGATCAGCGGCGTCGACGAAGACTATCCAGTCAAAGATGGCCGCATCGACGCGTGGGGCTACGACAGCCGCAAACAAGTCTTCCATTCGCCCAGCTCTACCAACGATCTGATGGGCTACTGCGATCCGAAGTGGTCCAGCGCTTATACATACAAGGCCTTGTTCGATCGCATCATTGTGGTGAACGAGATCGAAGGCGGTCTGCCGCCCCAAGGTCTGCCGGTCGCGCAGTACCGTGTGATGATCGTCGACTCAGAGGGTGCGCGCTGGAGCGTTCCGTACGACGACCAGGCAGAGGCCTTTGGCGAGCCTGAGCTGGCCACGATCCTCGATATCAACGGACAGGTCGTCACGATGGTCGACGTGTATCGCACGACCCTGTCAGAGGACAGCGGCTCCACCATCCTTGTTCCCCCGCCAGAGCCAGGTTGGTACTCTGTGAAGGTGTCAGACGCGGCGGCGCTTCCGTTCGACGCCCCAGTGACGGTGCCTGAACCGCAGTAGTCCGGGATGCCCGGCACGCTCAGGCTGCTAGAAATTCGTAGGCAAATCCACGTCCTGCGCATTTCAGCCGCAGTTAGGGAGGCGCGCTTCGGCTTGCCAGGTGGCGTCTACAATGGCAAGACTTCGCGGCGTGTGTCCCAGTAAGGAATCGTACGTCGAGATGGTCCCTCGTTTCGACAACTCAGGTGGCGCAGCTATGACCAGCGAGAGTACCGCTGCCGATCTGGCCGATCTGGCAATCAAGAAGCGCCCGAGCGATCAGCCGCAACCCGAAGGCGCGACCCCCAAGCGCATCGCCATCTTGATCGTCGCGTACAACGCGGCGAGCACGCTGCGCAAGGTGCTCGATCGGATCCCCAAGTCGGTCTGGGATCGCATCGAAGAAGTGATGGTGTTCGACGACTCCAGCCAAGACGACACGTACTTGGTCGGCATGGGGTACAAGGCACATCACGGTCAGGACAAGCTGAGCGTCTTCCGCAATCCGGTGAACCTCGGCTACGGCGGCAATCAGATCCGCGGGTACATGCACGCGATCGAAAAGGGCTACGACATCGTCGCGCTGATCCACGGTGATGGTCAGTACGCACCCGAAGCGCTGCCTGAGCTGCTCAAGCCGCTCGAATCGGGCGAGGCGGACGCAGTGTTTGGCTCGCGCATGCTCAATCCGGGCGGCGCACTCTCCGGCGGCATGCCGCTCTACAAGTTCGTCGGCAACAAGATCCTGACGTCGTTCGAGAACGCGATGCTCGGCATGTCGCTGAGCGAGTTCCACTCGGGCTACCGCTTGTATTCGTGCGCGGCGCTCAAGAGGATCCCGTTCCACAAGAACACGCACGACTTCCACTTCGACACGCAGATCATCATCCAGATGCACGCTGCAGGTCAGCGCATCGTCGAAGTTCCGATCCCCACGTACTACGGCGACGAGATCTGCCACGTGAATGGCATGAAGTACGCGCGCGACGTGGTGAAGTCGGTGATCGAATACGAGATGCACGAGCTCGGTCTGCAGACGCGGCCCGAATACGAAGTGGAGCCGCAGTACACGCTCAAGAAGAGCGCGCTTTCCTCGCACGCGCAGCTCGTGAACTTGGTGGGTCCGCCACCGCGCAAGGTGCTCGACGTCGGCTGCGGCCAGGGCGAGCTCGCTCATACGTTGCGCATGCGCGGTCATCACGTCGTCGGCCTCGACGCGCGACCACCGCTGTTCGAGCTCGATCAGTTCATTCAGTCCGACTTGTCTAAGGGCCTCGACGTTCCCGACGGTCAGCAGTTCGATGTCGTGTTGCTCGCCGATGTGCTCGAGCACATGCCGGAGCCGATCGAGCTGCTCCAGCAAGCTGCGTCGCATCTCGCGCCAGGCGGCTCACTGCTCGTCTCACTGCCGAACACCGTGCACTGGTCGGTGCGCATGCAGGTCGCGCGCGGCAAGTTCGAGTACACGAACAAAGGCATTCTCGACCGCGGTCACTTGCGCTTGTTCACATACGCCTCAGCGCTGCGCTTGTTCGCAGATGCTGGCTTGCGGGTCGTGTCTAAGCAGAGCACGCCAGTGCCCTGGGAAAACGTGATCCCCGCTGCGCTCGGCGACTTTGTCCGCGACAAGCTCGAGAAGAGCGATCACTTCTTTGGGCAGCTGGCGCCGAACCTGTTCGCGTATCAGCACGTGTTCGAGCTCGCGCCGAAGACCACATGAGTGGCGCGGTCCAAGCAGTACCAAACATAGCTCGCTCGCAAAGAGCACATTTCTAACAGCGAGGACGCGATCCCGTGAAGCGCTCTGCTGTCGTCAATCTATTCTGTTACGGCGTGACCTTGTGCGTGATGCTGGGCGCAGCCTCGGCCACGATCAGGCGCGAGTACGATCTCTTGCGCGAGGGCAGTGAAGGTCGCCCCTACCCTTCGACCATCTACTTCGTGCTGCCGCTGCCGAAGAAGTCGGCCGCGGAAAACATGTTGCCGGGCGCGACGGGCGCAGACTTCAGTCAGGTGTACACATCGGCGCGCTCACTGCGACAGGGCCACTCGGCGTATCTCACACCACGCGGGCGCACCACTGACATCTTCGGTAGACCCGCGGGTTACCCCCCGCTGATGAACTGGGTCTACATACCGATCACACAGTATCGCTACGACATCGCGCTCTTGCTCCACACGGCCTTTTGGGCCGCGGCGCTGGTGTTGATGAGCGGCTGGTTCCTCACGCGCATGGGCCTCAAGCGCCATTGGCTCGCGCTGACTGCGCTGATGGGAAGTCTGTATTGCGTTACGCCCATCGGTTACACGCACATCGAGCGCGGTCAGTTCGACGTGATGGTTGCCACAGCAACGGTGCTCGCGATGATGTGCGTGGTGTTGCCGCGTAATCACTTCATCCTGGCCACGATCGCTGGGCTGATGGGCGCGCTCAAATGGACAGCCGTGTCTTATCTCGGCTGCTTCGCCGCGCTGGGATTTCTCGTAAGCGAGAATCGCCGGCGTTTCACGTTCATGCTCATTCCCATCATGATGGCAGTGGGCACATTCAGCTTCTGGCAAGGCGTGATGGAGTATTGGCCCACGATCCAGAAGTATGAGATCGACGCTGAGCCCGGCGGCGTGACGTTCGAATGGTTTCTGCCGCGACCGGTCGTGAAGGCCATTCCGGTGCTGCTTACGCTGATCGTCTCGGGCTTGATCTGGTGGCGCGGGCGCAGTCCATTGGAACGTCGGCAGCTCTTGCTCGCGGTCGCAGCGCCGTTTTCGATCTCGCTGATGTGCGTGGCGATCTGCTTCGGCACGCTGTCTTACGAGTACCACACGGTCGCGATGTTAGGTGTGACACCGGGCTTCGTCGTGTGGCTCGAGCGCGCGCCGATCGTGCGCGATCGCATGCGTCTCGCTGCCGCCATCGGCTTCACGCTGTTCATGCCTTACGCATTCCGGGTCTTTGGCTTCGGAGACCTCTGGACTCCAGAAAGCATGACCCTGCTCTACGGCACGCTCGCGGCCTACATGTTGGGAGTGTGCACGGTGATCATCCTGCGTGCGAGCCCGGCGCTGGTCAGCGCTGACGGGCGCTGGCAGCCGAGCACGACGGCGGCCGCCTGAGTCAGCTCGCTTAGCGACTCGCAGCCGAGCGACCGCCCCTGCGCGGTGCGCGGGTGATGCGGATCGGCTCTTCGTCGTCGTTGACCGACTCGGCCAGCTTGGTGGCGATCTCGGCCAACACGGCGCGCGCAGCAGCTAGCTTCTGCGGAGGGGTCCGGCGCAGTGCGCGCGCGACGCAGGCCTCGACCGAGCCCCCAGCGTCAACGTTGACTGTGCGGCCCTTCTCCGAGAGCGTGAGCAGCGAACGACGTGCGTCCTGCGGGTCAGCACGGCGACGCAACATTCCTTGGCGTTCCAAGCGCTTCAGGATGCCGGTGAGCGTGCTGGGATGTAAGTGCAGCAACTCCGCCAAGCGGCCCGCCGGGATGTCCGGGAAGCGGCCGACGATGCGGATCACCAAACGCTGCGGACCTGTGACGCCCAAGCTCGACGCCATGCGCTTCGACGTGCGGTGCAACGCGTGATCCAGCTGCCAGATGACCCGCATGAACTCTAGAACGTTTCCGAGCACGGGTGGGCTCAGTCGCTCGACCTTCGTTCGCGCGGCAGTGTTATTCATGAACTGGCTGGCCGAAGGTCGTCCGAATCCAAGTCAAAAGCAACGGCTATCGTGAACTGCGCTCGACACCCTCTATCGACGCCGCAGCTTATTCGCAATGACACAGGACATAACGCCCCGCGCGGCCCATTTAGCCCCAGAAGATCGTCCGCAAGTCGTAGGTGCACAAAGGATGTGCTCGGGCCGATGTTACGTATGCCATCGCATATCCCGAAGCTAGTAGCTCACAACGATCTCGATGTTGCCGCCCATAGCGGCAGGCAAAAACACCAGCTCGCGCGCCGGGTCGAACAGGCTCCATGGTTGACCGTTGACTGTCACGACACGCATGCGGCGCGCGGCCGGCTCGCGCAAACGCAGCCATGTCTCTGCACGAAGTCCGCGCGGTGGGAGCTGCAGAGTGGCCGTGATCGTGCCGCGCTCGACCTGCGACTCCAATGTGTAAGACACGCTGCCCCAACGCGTCGGTGCACCCTTCACCCGCGTCACTTTGCCATCGGTCAGCCAAGCGCGTGGGATCGCTTTGGCGAGCCACAAGCGCTGCGCTTCAAGCTCTTCGAACACTAAGATCCAACGCGTCATCAGCGGAGCGAACAGCTGGGCAGGCACAGAATAAGGCGCGGATTCGCCGCCCTTTACGAAGCGTCTCGTCTCGGGCGCGAGCCAGTTTCCGCGCGTGTATTGATGCGCCATGCCGGCATAGAGCACGAGCAGCGCTTCACGCACGCGATCAGCCTGGAGCAAGCCGTAGCCGTGGGAGTACGCGAGGAAGCTCCCGAGCTCGAACGAGCCCGGACCGTAGACTGTTGGAAGGCCCAAGACCATGTCGCGATGCGACGCGCGGTAATCTGTGATCAGGCGTGTGTTGTCAGGACTCAAGATCCCGCTGAACAGCATCTCGGAGTAGGCACGGTACGAGCGAAACTGCGGATCCGCGCGATCCTTAGCGATCGCGCGATCGAATGGCTCTCGCACACCGGCGATCGCCGGCAACATGGGCTTGCCTTGCACCTGTAAGATCGAACGCTCGATCGAGCGTCCGATGTCAGCGCGCAGCGCCGCGGCTTCGCGCACGAGCGTACGCCCCCATTGGCCGAGCTCGGGGTTCTCGTGCGCGGCAGCGATCCACACTTCACCGAGGTCTTGAAAGCCGCGCGCAGCTTCGGTGCTGTTCGAGATGTACGGCTGCATGTAGCGCGAAGGATCCGGCTCTAAGCACGAGTCGGCTTCGCTCCAACCTGACAACATGCCGTACGCCGGGTCGGCCGCTGGCAAGGTCAACGCTTTTTGGCGCATGTCCAGCAGCACGCGCGTGATCGCGTCGATGCGCGGACGGTAAGCCAGGAGCGCTTGAGTATCCGATGAGACTTTTGCGTACTCAGCGAGCACGCTCAACATGCGACCGAGCTGACCAGTCTCGAGCCCGCGGTATAAGATCGAGCCGTCGTCACGCACGAACTTACTGAGGTAGTTGACGATGATGCGGCGCGCGCGGTCGTGTAAGCCCCACGCGATCATCGCGGTGGCTTCGACGTTCAACGTGTCTTGGAAGCCATCGTGCTGCGTGCCGCCGTAGTCTTTGTCGAAGACGCCGTACTTGGGATCGTCGCCGATGCGCGTCATCATCGCGCGTACCAAGCTGAGCTTGGCCATGTTCGCGACGCGCTCGTCCGGCACCGAGATCTGCAGCGCTGGCGCAAGCAAGGCATCCCAATCTGATTTGAGCTTCAACAGATCCTCGTAGAATGCTCGCGGGTCGGGATTCGTGTTCGGCAGCACAGGTTGGTAGGTGTCGACGAAGCGGCTGTAGACGAACACACCGTTCTCCACGCGCGTGAGCCGAAACCACACCGGTTGCACCAACGGGTTGTTGTTGATGATGCGCAGCGGCGCATACGCGATCAGCTCCGTGAAGGTGCCCTCGATCTCCGGATACACGAAGCGCACGATCGGCAGATAGCCACCGACCAAGCCGTGCCACACGCGCCTGGCCTTTTGCACCGGCGTGATCGAAGCCTGGTAGATCGCAGGATTCAAGCTCGGGCTCTTGCCGTCGTAGGTGAAGCCGACCTTCTCGCTCGTCAGGAGGCCGCCGAGAAAATCGAACGTGTCCGACTTCAGCATCTGGATGGGCGCGATCGCGCCTGCGATCTGCGCGTAGTCCGGATCGCGACCGTTCGCGAGCACCTTGTCCGCGAGCACGTCCGAGCTGCTGTTGCGCAAGCTCGACTCGGAGAGGCCGAACAAGTAGCCACTCGACTTCTGTTCGCTCGACTCGCCTGTCTTCGGCAGCTCCACGATCGGCCCGCTTTCGCCGACGTACAGCAGCGTCCCTCCGTCTAAGCGCAGATCTTCGAGCACGGCGTACGCGGGCTGCCCGCGCTGCGCCGGACGCGTTGCCATCACCGTCCAGCGGCCGAACCGCTCGCCGTAGCGTACGACGCGCGTGTCCTTGCCATCATGGAGCTCCACCGACTCCGAGCTGATAGCACGCGCGCGCACGCCCTGTGCACTAGCACTGAGTGGCAGAGAGCAGAGCAGAGCGCACAGGAAGAGTTGTCTCACCAACGAACTATACGGGAAGATGCTGCGCTGACACGTCCTGCATTACAGCTGACTGACAAAAGCATGCTGCTTGTCTTGCCGTGTTCGCTTTGAGTCGACACACGTTAGCGCGCCCTTCACTGTAGGCAGCGCTCCGACCTTACTGACGCCGCCTGTCGAACAGTCACAGCGCGCGCCGCTTTGTGATCGTACATTGGCCAACGAGTGCTCGGACCGCGCGGAGCAGAGTACGCCCCACATGCTCACGTGCTCACGTGACACCCCACCTGCACAAGGAGTCATGCATGCCCCGCAGCCAGGCCTTCTCACAGATCCGTCGTAGCTTACGCCTTGCCCAACAACAGCTGCAGATCCCGGACCTGCCGCGGCTCAACCGCCGCAGCCTGCTCAAGTCCGGTCTCGGTGCTGCAAGCTATGCGGCCTTGGCGACTGCCGCTCCTAGCTGCATCCAGGAACCGGGTGCGCGCGTGGCGATCGTGGGCGCGGGCCTGGCCGGCCTGACTTGCGCTTACCGCTTGCAGCAGGCCGGTGTGAGCGCCCTTGTGGTAGACGCCGCAACGCGCGTAGGGGGTCGCATGTACACGGCGCGCGGACGGTTGGAAGACGGACAGATAGCCGAGTTGGGCGGCGAGCTGATCGACAGCGACCACGTGACCATGCAGCGCTTGGCGGCGGAGCTCAATATTCAGCTGGACGATCTGCCTCTGGACACAGCCGGGCTCGCGGAGACACTGAGCTTCGGCCGCAGCCGGATCTCCGAGCGTGCGATCGTGGAGGCTTTTGTGCCCGTGGCCGAGCACATGCAGCGCGAGCTTGCGGCCGCAGATGCCGACGAGGCGTACTTCGCTGAGCTCGACGCGCTGGGCATGGAAGCGTGGCTCGACGGTTTGCCGGATCTCGACCCAACGCTGCGTTCGCTGCTGAATGTCGCGTACGTCGGCGAATACGGGCGCGAGCTGTCTGAACAATCGGTGTTCAATCTGCTCTGGTTGATCGACTCCGAGACGCCCGATCCGTTTCGCATCTTCGGCGACTCGGATGAGCGCTTCCACACGCATCTAGGCAGCGACACGTTCACCACGCGCCTGTCGGCAGCGCTCGAGCGCGAGGTCGCGCTGGAGACGCGGCTCGTGCGCATCCGCGAGCGGCAGAACGGTCGGCTGCGGCTCGCGCTGGAGCGCGCTGGAACTACGCAAGAATTAGACTTCGATCGCGTCGTGCTGGCGTTGCCGTGGACGCTCTTGCGCCAGGTCGAGCTGGACGTCGCGTTGCCTGATGACAAGCGCCAGATGATCGCAGAGCTGGGTTACGGGTTAAACGCCAAGCACATGCTGCAGTTCGACGGCAAGCCTTGGCGCGAGCAGGGGCAAAGCGGCTCAGCCTTTAGCGACAATGGCTTGCAATCGACCTGGGACACCGCGCGCGGGCAAGCTGGAGGCTCCGGACTCCTCACGGTGTTTCTCGGCGGAAACCAGAGCGTGGCGAGCCGACGGGGCACTGCGGAAGAACGTGCTCGCGAGTTTCTACCAGCGGTGGAGCGGCTCTGGAGCGGCGCGCGCGAGCGCTATCGTCCAGGCAGTGCGTTACGCATGTACTGGCCGACAGCGCCGTTTGCGCTCGGCAGCTACGCTTGTTATCTGCCTGGGCAAGCAGGTTGGTCAGGCACGGAGGGTGAGCCGGTGGGCCAGCTGCATTTCTGCGGTGAGCACACCAGCGAAAACTTCCAAGGCTACATGGAAGGCGCAGCTGAGAGCGGCGAGCGGGCCGCCGGCGAAGTGCTCGCGACCGTACGCAGCGCGGTCACGCTGGGGTAGCCGTTAGCCGTCACTCGCGCAGGATGCTCGCCATCTTCTTGCCTTTGGCGAGCTCGTCGACCAGCTTGTCCAGATAGCGGATCTTCTGCATCAGCGGATCTTCTACGTCCTCCACGCGCACGCCACAGACCACGCCCTTGATCAAGCTCACGTTCGGGTTCAAGCGAGGCGCTCGCGCGAAGAACGCTTCGAAGTCGTCTTTGGCTGCGATGGTTTTCTCGAGTTGCTTGGCGCTGTAGCCCGTGAGCCACGTGATGACCTCGTCGACCTCCGCCTTTGTGCGCCCCTTCTTCTCGGCCTTTTGCACGTAGAGCGGATACACGCTCGCGAACGAGGTGGCGAAGATTCGAGGCTTTTTCTCCATGCATCGTCGATAGCCAAGAACGTCGTCGCGAGCAATACCGGTGTTGAGCGGCCAGGACATTGGCCCGCCCAGGCTTTGACGCCGCTGCAAGTTGAGAGCATTTCGACGGCCATGACGCATCGCCACATCTTCGCGGAGCTGGGCTGGAGCGTACGCGCGGTCGGCGAAGAAGTGCACGGCGAGGCGGAAGTGATCCCTGCGCTGCTCGTGCCAGGCGCTGAGTGCTTGCGCGTGTCGGTGCTCGCCGCCTGGGCGGATCACTTGATGGGCCTGGTCGCCGCACAGATCGTCGCGCCGCGCGTGCCTGCCACGCTCGAGCTCGATGTGCAGCTGCTCGAGCCTGCACCGAGCGCCGGCCGCGTGCGTGGCCGCGGACGGCTGCTGAAGTCCGGACGCTCAGTCGTGTTCGCAGCCGTCGACTTCTTCGATGCGCGCGGTCGGCGCTTCGCGATCGCCGGGGGCTCCTTCATGCTCGCGGGCGATCCCAATCTGCGCTTGCCCGCGAAGCTCAGCCTCGACCTACCGGATCAGCCTGCGGTGTTGACGATTCCTTTCGCGCAGCGCGCAGGCTGCACGGTGCGCGAGCAGGGTGTTGCGGTGCTCGAGCGCCGCGAGGACGGCCTCAACTCCTCGAACACGATCAACGGTGGCCTGCTCGCGCTCGCGGCCGAGGAGGCGCTGCGGTCGCGCTACGAGGGGCAAATGCTGTGCTCGCTCGCGCTGCGCTACTTGCGACCCTGCCGCGTGGGACCCGCCGTGGCGATCGCAGAGCGACATGGCAGCTTAGGCGTGGTGGAGATCAGAGACGAACGACTCGCGGTGGTCGGGAGCGCACGGGTCTTCTAGACGGAGCCTCCGCTGCGTCGGTATTGCATGGGCGTTGTGCCCGTCCAGCGCTTGAACGCGCGATGAAAGCTGGTCTCGTCCGCGAACCCAAGCTCTTCTGCGGTCTGCGAGATGCTGCGGCGGTCGTCGAGCAGCGCGCGCTTGGCGAGACACGCCAGTGCATCCGCTGCCAGCTCCGCAAAGGTCTTGCCCTCTGTCAAAAGGTACCTTCGCAACGAACGTACGCTCACGCCAAGCTTGCGCGCCACGGTTTGCATGCGCATGTCGCGCGACGGCCGCTGCCACACGAGCGCATCGTGCACGCGCGCGGCATAGGGCGCCTGGTCCGTCTGGCGCAGCGCACGCCGCGCAGCCAGCGCGCTGAGCGTGTCGTGAAGCTCGGCGTCGGCGTGTACGGGTGCAGCTCTTAGCAGCAGCGTATCCACGCGCATCTCGGAATACTCCTCCGCGAAGCGCACGCGCCCTTCGAACAGGCGCACGTACTCGGAGGCGTAAGCCGGCGCCTCGTATGCAAACGACACGAGCTCGACGTGCTGGGCCACCTTGCATTGCTTGAGCCTGCAGTACAGCCCAGCCAGTGCGACCTCCGCGAGATAGCGCCGAACGCGCGGCGGCTGCTCGCTCGAGCCCGCTCGCAACCCCACGTGCACTCACCGCCAGCGGCCATTTCAGTGTCAGCAGAGGGCAGCTGAGAGCCGCTGCCCCATCCGCGCCGCCAACAGCTGCCACACGAGCGAGACCCTGGCCGAGCTTCGCCGGCCAGGGCCAAGCACGCTCATACGTCAGCTCGCCGGTTTGACGAAGCCTTTGCGCGCCGCCTCTAGGTTCCAGCCGTAGCCAGCCTGTTGGTCGACCAACTTCAGCGTGGCAGGACCGACCAGACCGTCTTGATCGTAACCGAACACGGTTTGCAGGGTGATCACGGCGTTGTGCGTCCGATCACCGAAGATGCCGTCCGAGTCGATCGCGAAGCCGAGGCCCTTCAGCTTGGACTGCAGCTGTTTCACTTCGTCGCCCTGGCTACCTTTTTTAAGAACGCTCATTGTCTTCTCCTGGCAAGTATCCGCGGGTACATGTACGCGACAAGGCCGCGCGCCAGTAGTACCAGCACGTGGATTCAGAACTGTGTCAGGGCAAGGCGATTTCGCTCGCAGGCTGCGCAAGCTGGCTGGGCGCGAGCAGGACTTGGACTTGGGTGTCGTCACGGTAACGGACGGTGAGGCGGATCATGCCGTGGCTGTGGATCGCTTCAGGAACGCTGTAGAAGTTTTCAGCTTCAGTGGCATAGATGAAGCTGCCTGTGCTCGCTCCGTCGCTGCTCTGCCAGTCGATTGCGCTCACTGCTTGCGCTGGGTTTCGGACATGCACGAGCGCCCACCAGGTGCTGCTGCCTTCCTTCACGCTTAGGCTCGGTGCACCGTCCGAAGCTTCAGGGTGACCTGTGCACGAAACGAAGCGCCACCTGCCCTCGTAGCGCCCAGGTTTGTCGCCCATCAAGTCTCGCGCAGCTGCGCCGCTGACGGCGATGCCGCAGTTGGCATCGCTGCACTTGTCGACGATGCCTACGACGGTCTCTTTCCAACCTTCGGGTGTTTTCACGCTGACGGCAGCGCACTGCCCGCAGATTCGTCCGCCTTGCCATTGGCCTTCCGCGCCGTCCGCATCACCCACGTTGATCGCTGCGTAGTGATCGAGGTCTGTCGCGCCGTAGTTGCACGCGCCACCTGTGCTCGGCTGCGGTGACATAACACTTCCGTAAGTTGTGACATTACCCCTGCCACCGGTATCGCTCAGCACAGGCGCTGTCGCAGGCCGACTGTCACAGGCGCTGCAGAAGCCGCTCTCAGCTTCGGCGTCCGGCGCATCCGGCACCTCCATCTCCGGCGCGCCCGCATCGCTTTGACCGCTGTCGAGCGGCGCTGTGGCAGCATCTTGGGGGTCTGCGCTAGCACCCGGTGCTTCGTCAGGCTGAACTGGCTGCGCGGGTGTGGCGCGATCCGGCGCGGCATCGCGAGAAGCATCGCGCTCGATGACGGCGGCGTCCGACGGTGTTACGCACCGTTCACCTTCGCAGCCAACCGCAGTCTGTACGTGGATCGTCGCAGCGTTCCCTGCGTCCGGATCTTGTCGCTGTTCGCTCGTGCTCGATGCATTGCGCCCGAGCGCCGCCTCATCGTAAACGGTGCATGAGACGAGCCCGATGCACAGCAACACACTGCGCGTGGAGTGCCGAAGAACCATGCGAATGGCTTTTGGATACCATCACGCGCGCATGCAGTCAGTACACGCGCACGCTTTCACGCACGTGTGGAAAGCGCTGTCCCACCAGGTGACCAAAACAAGGTGACGAAGTGAGTCGAGCGCGATCCTTCCGAAGTAACCGCGGTCACAGTTCAGTCGTTATTGCACGATTTCTACGAGGTAGCCGTCCGGGTCCTTGGCGACGATCAAGAGGCGATTTTCATAGACGTCGCTGCGGGCGGCGGGTTGTACGATCGAACCACCTGCTGCCATCGCCTTGTCGGCTGCGGCTTGAGCATCTGGAACGAACAACACGACCTTCACCGGGTTGTCTTTGGAATTACGCATGGGCGTCCATTCTTGAGGGATGATCGCCGATCCACCGCCGGTCGGAATCGTCAAGGTGACCTCTGCGATGCTGGCAGTTCCCGAAGCATCGGTCACGGTGAAGCTACCGAGCGGCGCTTCTTCCATGCCGACGATCATCTGCCAGAAGCTGCTGGTTGCGGGCGAGCTCGTCACGCTGAACCCGAGCGCGACCATATACGGGTCCATGATGCCCGTGCCACCGCTGTCGAACGAGCTGCCAACCTCTTGGATATAAGTGTCAGGTCCGTCGAACTGTACGATGCCGATGTTGAGACGACTCACGTAGTCAGGGTGCATCGCCGCGGCGCGGTTGATGTTGCTAGGCGACGGCGCTTGCCACACGAGCTTCGCGGAGATCTTACGCGTCTCGCGGCCGTCGTTGTACTTCATCAAGATCAGACGCGACCCGCGACCGGCTTTGGTCGAAGCCAACACCGTCTCGACGCGATCCTCGCGTTGCACGTTCTCTTTCTCGACGGTCATCGCCATGACCTCGGTGTAGAACTTCACGGCCGCCGGGACGTCGGTCACCCCAACGCCCACGCCCCAGACGATCGGATCTTTGACCGGGTCCGGGGTCGGGCCGCTCGCCGCATCTCCACCAGCGCCCGCTGCGGGCGCGCTGCTGCCAGCTGCAGCCGCGTTGCCGTCCGCGCCCGCCGCACCTGCTGCAGGCGCGTCAGAGCCTGCAGAGCTCGGTCCGCCGCTACCAGCTGCGGCGCTCGTTCCAGCCGCCCCGCCGCTTACAGCTGCAGTGCCCTTGCCCGCGGTGGGAGCCGTGCTCGGCGTGCCCGCCTTGTTGCCTGCCGCGCCACCCGAGCTGGTGGAGCCGCCTGCTGCGCCAGCAGCCCCCGCTGGCTTTGTCCCGCTCGTGTTTGTGTCGGTGGGCGACGACGTAGTCCCAGTCCGCCCCGCAGCGCCTGACGCATCGCCAGGCGTGGTCGTGGAATCGGTCGCGGCGTCACCACAGTACGACGCGGACACAGCCAAGAGGAGCAACGTTGGAAGTGAGGGCTTATGCAACATGGGGTTAGACCAGTGAGGCACTTCCAGCGCAAAAGTCCTGACAAGGCCCCTAAAAAAAGCGCTGCGCTTGGCGTTTGACGGAGCGCACGGCCGCTTCAGCCACTGCGTGTCAGGTGCGTAACGATGTTCCGAGTGAGTGACCTGCCGCACGACGTTTTCCACGCGAAGTTGTGGGATCTCCGACGGTTACGTTCACGGCACGACGAAATCGGGGAGCGCTGGCATGCGGCCGCGGGGGACGCGGGTCATCCGCCCATCGGGCTATCGAGGACAAACATGGAACACATTACGGATGCGGGGCGGGGCTGGCGCAGCACGCGCTCCGAGATTGCGATCGCGTTGTGCTTGAGCTTCACGGGGTGCCGGCGGGCGTAGACTGAAGCTTCACTCTTTCGCCGCCACCGGCTGCGAGGCGGGCTGCTTGTTCTTGGGGATAACGACCAACAGCACGCGGCCCGCGCTCTGCCATTCGGTCAAGAAGCCCTGGAAAGTGTTCTGTCGCAAGCCCACCGCAGGGTCGATGGTGGCGATGCGTTGGCTCTCGCGATGCATGCCGATCACCACTTCGTAGTGGGCCACGGCGTCTTTGATCGTGGGCTTCGCCACGCCGACGATCACCGGTCGCCCGTGTTGAAGCTCGTAGACCAAGTCGTCAGGCTTGCCTTCCATGACGAATGAGTCGAAGCCGTGCTTCTTGGCGATGTCGCGCAGCTGGGTCACACCGCTGCGCTTGTCCTCGGGCAGCTCGGCGAGCACCGTCTCTTTGGTGGCGCTGCCGTGAAAGCCGAGCACCATCGCGAGCGCGGTCGGACCGCAGTCGAGCTCGTGCTTCTGGTGGAGCTCAGGCACACCCTCCACACGCACCCAGCCAGCCTCTTGGTTCAGCTCGTTTGGCTTCAGCGTGGTCGCAGAGCCAGTGTAGATGCTGCACGCGCTGGCCGACACCGCCAGCAGCGCAGCGAACAGCGGATAGAAAAGCGCCCGCACCCTGGAAGGGATGCGGGCTGCAGACGCGGAGACTCTCTCCATCTGGAAGATTCCTACGCTTCAGCGTAGCAGCAGGACGAGCAACACGATCAACAGGACCAGTACGACTGCACCAGAGGTGATGACGATCGCGTCGCCAGCTGCAAACTTCTGCTGGTCTTCGGACACCGCTTCGCGCGAAGCATAACGGCTCTCTTGGGTGTTGGCGGCGAGCTGGACGGGTTGCTCCACCGGAGCGGGGGTTTCGACCGTCGGCTGTTCTGTGACGTCAGCCTGCGCGATCTGGATGGGCTCGGCTGTCTTCGCAGCCATCAGCTTCGCAGAGCGCGGGGCCGTGCTGGGTTTAGCGGCAGCGCTGTCCAACGCTGCGAGTGCGTCATCGACGCCGAGATCCGAGGCTGGCTCCGAGCTGCCACCGCGTCCAAAGGCCATTGCCTCGATCGGGCTCTGACGGTGAGGCAGGGTGACCACGCGGCCTTCCCAGTAACCAGCACCGACTCCGTGCCTGATCTCTCCGCTGCCTGTCGCGCAGCCGACCCCTAACAGGCTCAGCATCGCGCCAAGCACACCTGTAACCCAAAGCCGATAGTTAAGTGAGCTCACGAAAACCTCCACTGAAGCGCCCTGCGCGCCTTCTCCAAGTGTTAGATGCTCTAAGCGAAAGAATAAGCTGGTGTCGCGACTTCAAAGCAAAGCGATCGATAATATAAGCAGTAATAAGTCGCCCGAAGCTAAGCTAGTGATGAACAACATCTAAGTGGTGCACGGAGGCTCACGCTACTACTCAGTAGCCTCTTCGACTTTGTCACCGGTGTCTTCGGCGGCCTCTTCAACCTTGTCGCCGACGTCTTCTGCGCCTTCGCTCGCGGAGGCACCGGGTTCTTCCGAATGCTTGCTGCACGCCACGGCGCTCGCACCGAGCAGGCCGACAATTCCCAGAAGCGTAAGTACTCGAGTCATTTCTATTTCTCCTTGCCGACGGCGCACGCGTTGTGTGCTCCGTCGTTCGATATACCGGCCTCTAAGCAGTACGCGTGCCATCGTGAAATCACTCGGCAATTCCCGACTGCGGCGCAATGGCGCGATGAAAAGCCGCCTCGCTGTGGCGAATTGGCAAGAGCATGTGTGCGGCCGGTGGGACGTTTTGCCTGCGTTGATACTTGCTCTACAGAGCCGCGGCAGGGTCGCGCATGATGGCGCAGAAGCGTTGCGCGAGTCGGCCCGCTTGATAGCCATCGAGCAGGCGATGGTCGAGCGTGACGCCGACGGTGAGCACGGGTCTCACGACGACTTCACCTTCCTCGACGACTGCTGCGTCGCGCACTTCACCGATCGTCAGCACGATCGGAACGCGTGAGAACGGCACGAGCGGCGCGAAGCCGTGCGGCAGACCGAACATGCCGACGTTCGTAACCATCGCGCTCCCGAAGCCGTCTGTCGGCAGGCCGAGCCACGACAGGTTGAGCCCCCAGTCGTAAATCGCGGTTTCTAGCAGGCGCAGCGCGAACGTACGAAGCAGCGGCGGAACAAAGGCTAGGCTCGAGTCTGACTTCGAGAGCTCGTGGCGTTGATGCGAGCGGATCGCACGCGCACGACCGCTGAGCTCTGCGGCGATCTGATCGAGCGACTTGGTGTTGGCTTCGGAGACCTTCGCGCCCGAGAGGTTGCCGCCGGACTCGTAAGCGACCTGGAAGAATATATCGATCGTGGAGCGCGTGTAGATATGTCTACCGCGGCGGACAATCGCATTCACATCCGGCGAGTCGGCGATCGCCATGGCCAGCGCCTTGCCCACCAAGTGCGTGATAGTGATCCGGCTCGCGGTCTCCCGGCTGCGCTGCTCTAGATAGGTGAGCGCACGGCTCACGTCGATATCGAGCCAGCCATACACGCTGGGATCGTTCGGGCGGCCCCACGCGCTCAGCGAGATGCGCCGCCAGCTGGAGAGTTTTCGAACGCGCTCGAAGCCCGGCATGCGCCGCGATCATAACATGTCAGGTCCGCGGCAGTCGCACTGTGAATGCAGTCCCACGGGCGGGGACACTCGCGACGTCGATCGTGCCGCCATTCTGCTGAACGATGCTGTGCACGGTGGAAAGGCCCAGGCCGCTCCCGTGGGTCTTGGTGGTGAAGAATGGCTCGAAGATGTGTTTGAGCGTGCGGTCGTCGATGCCGGCGCCATGATCGGATACTTTGAGTGTCACGGTGTCGTCGTCGCCGGAGAGCTCGGCATCGACCTTGCCACCGCCCGGCATCGCGTCGCGCGCGTTGATCACCAGGTTGAGGATGACTTGCTCGAGCTGCGCGCGATCAGCGTGCACGACCAGCGCCTCGGGCGGCACGCGCGAGCTCAAAGTCCACGATCCTCGCAGCAGAGTTTCCAGCATGGGGATCGAGTCGTGCAGAATCTGTGTGAAGTCGATCGGTCTAGGCGTAGGCGTGTCGGCGCGCGCAAAAGTCAGCAGTTGTTTGACGAGCCGACTGCCGCGCGCAGCTTCATCCTTGAGCAGCTCGACCTCGTGCACGAGCGCAGGCTCGCGCGGATAGGTCTCGTGCAAGCTATCGATCCGCAACATCATGCTCGTGAGCACGTTGTTGAAGTCGTGTGCGAGCCCTGCGCCGAAGCGGCCCAGCGCATCCATCTTTTCGGCGCGTGCGAGCCGCTCGCGTTGTGCGAGCAGCGCAGCTTCGACGTCCAAGCGCGTGGCCTGCTCCAAGAGCACCGCCAGCATGTCTGCGACCGAGCCGGCGAAGTCGCGCTCTCTTGTTGTCCACTCGCGCATCGGCCCCACGTGCTCGTGACACACCACACCCACGATCTCACCGTGACGAAAGATCGGTGAGTCGAGCAGTGACGTAATACCGTGCACATCCAAGTACTCGGCGGTGAGCTCGCGAGTTTCCGGCGCATTTCGCGCGTCGTGCGCCACCACGACCCTGCGTGATTCCAAGGCCTTTACATAGCGCGGGTAGGTTTTAGCCAAGAGCACAGCGCCGGATGAGTGCTGCTGCGAGCTGGCCTCGTACATAGACGCACAGTGGAGCTCAGAGCCCTCCGCGCTGAAGAACCACACGCCCACGCGCTCGACGTGGAGCGCATAAGCGGTGGCCAGCGTGGCGCACTCAAAGGCACGCGTTAGCTCGTTCGCTTGATCGAGCGCCAAGCGTGCGAGCCCGAGGCGCGTGGCCTCGAAGATCGATGAATTCGTCGCTGCCCCCATGGCAGTCGTGACTCTACACCATACTTACTGTCAGCTACACTGCCAGTGTGACACAGGGGCATAAACGTTTGGCCCTGCCCTCGCTGAAGCGCAGCATCGGCATGGCAGCCAGCGAGTCGCGCTCGCGGGTGCTGGTGGGCAGTGTGTTCGCCCTCGGCATCGCGCTGACTACGAGCGCCATCGTGTACAGCGCGAACGCGCGGCGCGCCGCACAAGCAGATGAGTTTGCTCGCAGTGCGCGCACAGTCGCGAATCACATGGAAGAAAATCTGCGCGCGCCGCTCGCGACGCTGCACGCGGTGCGCGCGCTGCGACTGGCTAGCGCAGACCTCGATCGCGCAGCTTTTGCGAGATTTGCGCAGCCGATGATGCTGCTTCATCCGAGTCTTGCTGCGCTCGAATGGGTCGAGCGTGTGCCGGGCGCGGAGCGCGCTGCGTTCGAGCAACGCATGTCGGCGGAGCTCGGGCGCGCTGCACCGATCGTCGAGCCTGATGCCAACGGACGCATGCGTCCCGCACCAGCGCGCGCCCATTACACAGTGCTCGTGCGTATGGAGCCCGAGATCGAGAGCCTACTCGGCTTGAACATCGCGTTCGAGCCCGATCGCATCGGCATGGTGCAGCGCTCGACGGACTCCGCGTCAGTCAGCGTGTCCGCGAAGATGCGCTTGGTCGAAGATCCACCTGACGTGTACTCGTTTGCTGTGTACATGCCGATCTACAGCGCAGGCCCGACGACGACTGCGAGCGAGCGCAGAGAGCGCATCGAAGCGCACGCGATCGCGCTGTATCGCATCGCGCCCTTGGTGCGTTCCGCGTTGGAGCGTGCCGATCTTTCGGGTGCCGACGTCGCGTTGATCGACCATGCGCGGGGCCTGCCGCTCCAGCAGCAAATCCTGTTCCAGACGCGCAAAGGCGCCGACGCGCCCGAGCGCGATCATCTGCGTTATGCGCAGGATATTCGCTTCGCCGACGGCAACTGGACCGTGCTGCTTTCGCGCGAAGCCAAGCTGCCGATCGCGCCCCTGTTCGGCTGGGCTGTCTCAGGACTACTCGCGAGCATGCTTTGCAGCGCATTGATGCTGGGCTTCGCGCGAGCTGCACGCTGGCGTCGCAAATACCAAGCGCTGAAAGCCATGGGGCAATACACGCTGCTGCGCGAGATCGGCTCGGGCGGTATGGGAACAGTGTACGAGGCCAGGCATGCGCTCCTGCGCAGGCGCGCAGCGATCAAAGTCATTGCGTCCGCGGAGGCTTCTGAAGAAGAGATCCAGCGCTTCGATCGCGAAGCACAGCTGACCAGCCAACTGTCGCATCCGAACAGTGTCGTGCTGTTCGACTACGGCCGTACCGAGCGCGGGGATTTCTACTACGCCATGGAGTACGTGCCCGGGATCACGCTGGAAGCACTGGTGCAGCGACAAGGGCCGCAGGCAACGGGGCGCGTGCGGCACTTGCTGTTGCAGATTTGCGGCGCGCTCGCCGAAGCGCATGAGCTGGGGTTCGTGCATCGCGACATCAAACCCAGCAACATCATGCTGACAACGCGCGGCGGCATCTACGATTTTATCAAGGTGCTCGACTTCGGCCTGGCGAAAGTGACAAGAGCCGCGGAGCCGCAAGTTTCCCAGGTGGGCGCGGTGATCGGCACTCCGCGCTACATGGCGCCTGAGTGTTTCGTCAGCGGCAGTGCCATCAGTCCTCGTAGTGACATCTATGCGGTCGGTTGTGTCGCCTACTTTCTACTGAGTGGACATGACGTCTTTAGTCAGGATGACAATGCCGCTTTGGCCATGGCGCACCTGACAACACCTCCACCGCCGCTCGGTCAGGCCGCCGTAGGCTTGGAGCGGATCGTCGTGCGGTGCTTGGCGAAGATGCCAGAGCAGCGCTACAGCAGCATGCGGCAGCTGGTGGCGGCGCTCGAGCGCTGCGAGCTCGAAGGGTGGTCGCAGGTCGACGCCGCCGAACGCTGGGAGAGCTTGAAGCTCAGCGCGTAATTCACAGGTGGGAGAAGAATGCGTCCAGCGCGGGGCTCTGCGCCTTGTACAAGGCATCGCATAACCCCAATGCCTCCAGCGATGCGCCTAAGCTGCGTGGGCCTCCAGGCAGGCGATCGACGCGCGAATCGAAGAATTTGTTTACGCGCGCAGCCTGTCCGGAGTCGCACAACCTTGCGGCAAACCACGGCGTGTAGCCCATCGCGGAGGGTGACACCCGTGCAGCAAGCTCGTCGAAGTGGCCTTCAAAGTATGCGTACGCCGCCGTCCGCGTTCGATAGTCGCTGAGCTGAATGCGCAGCGGCATCAACACTTCGTTCACGCGCAGGGCGTGATCGAGCGTCAGCGCACGCGCACGTGCTGCTCGCGCGTCACTCACCGAGGCGAGCGCGGCGAGCGCGTGACCACGCTCTTGCGCGTCAGAGCTGCGCTTCAAGCGCTCGTACACCGCATCGTACGCAGCCGCGTCACCTTGCTCCACGAACATCCGCACAGCGAGGCCAAGCAGCTCCGTCGGTAAGCCTTCGGGATGCAGCGCGCCATCACCATCGATGCCGAGGTACTTCTTACCTTCACGCGCGAGCGCGGCACGAGTCGCGTCATCCTGCGCGAGATCACACATGCCTGCGAGCACCTCCGCGCGCAGCAGCTTATCGTCGCCGCTCTCACCGGCACGCTCGTACAAGCCGAGGCGCTGCGCGACAGGCGCGTAGAGCGTGCGCACGAAGCGCTGGAACTTTGGCGCGAGCGCAGCGTGCTCTGCGACGCCGAGGCTCGGGCGGCCCAACCAATGCTCGCGCAGCCCGCTCAGCTCATGCAGCGGGACGAGCGCGACGCTGCGCTCTTTGTCTTCGGCGAACTTGGGAAACGACTCCAACAAGTCGGCCGCGGTCACGCTCGCCACCTCGAAGCCGGCGATCAGCGACTGCACCAGCGTGTAGCGCTCGCGTGCATTGAGCTTGTTGTAGCCGCGCTCGCGTAGCTTAACCAAGTCCTCACGCGCCAGCGTGAAGCGGTAGTACCCTGCCCCATCAGCGTTCGGCATGACCCACGCCGGACACGCGGACGTGTCTAACAACATGCTGCCCTCAGCGGAGGAGAACAACGTGCAGCTCTCGCGCACAGTGCCATTCGCCTCGTAGCGCGCGCAGATCGGGATCTGCCAGAGCTGCGTGGCCTCGCCCGTGGAGCCGATCGGTAGATAGCGGCGCTGACGCAGCTTGAGCTGCGGCGTTTGCCCCGATGGACAACTGAGCTCGGTCTCGACGAGCGGCACGCCAGGTTGTGTCAGAAAGCTTAGAAACGCAGGTGTCACCTCACGCTTAGCAGCCTTGCTCAGCGCGCTCAGAAAGTCTTCGGTCGAAGCGTTGCCAAACGCGTGCTCGCGCAGATAAGTCTGCACGCCGCGACGGAAACCGTCTTGCCCCAAGTAACGCTCGAACATCCCGATCACGCCGCCGCCTTTGCTGTACGTGATGCTGTCGAACGCGTTGATGATGTCGTGTGTGCTCTCGATCGGCTGGCGGATCGTACGTACAGTGACGCGGCTGTCGTTGGACATCGCGTCTTGCATGTCCTCGGTCAGCTCGCTCTCGCCTTTGTACTCAGGATGCAAGTCATCCACGATGCGATAGGACAGCCAGGTGGCGAACGCTTCGTTCAGCCAGATGTCCTCCCAGAAGTTCATCGTGACCAGATCGCCAAACCACTGATGCGCTACCTCGTGCGCCAGCACAAAGGCGTGCGAGCGGCGCTGCGCTTCATCGGCACTGCGCTTGTCTAGCAAGAGCAGCGAGTCACGGAACGTGATGAAACCCGCGTTTTCCATGGCGCCCGGACCGAAGTCGGGTACCGCGACGACGTCGAGCTTGTCGTACGGATACGGGATCTGAAAGTAGTTCTCGAACGCAGCCAAGGTGGGCGCCAAGGTTGTGAGCGCGTGCGCGAGCAGCGGCCCCTTGCCCTTGGTCGCGATGCCACGCAGCGGGACTGCGCGCGGACGCGCTGGCGTCTCCGGCAAAGCGGAGGTCTCGACCACATCGAGCGGCCCGACCGCGAGCGCGACCAGGTAGGTCGGCAGCGGCTTAGTCTGCGAGAAATGCACGCGCTTGAAGCCCGACACGAGCTCCTCGCTCAGCGGGCGCGTGTTGCTGAGCGCCTGATGGTCGGTCGCGACGGTCAGCCAAATATCGAACGGCGTCTTGAACGAAGGCTCGTCGAAGCACGGAAACGCGAGCCGCGCCGAGATCGCCTCGAACTGGGTGAACGCGTAGCTCTCGCCTTCGGCCTGCACGCGGTACAAGCCCTGCAGCTGCTGATTGAACGGCGCGTCGTAGCGCAGCTCGATCAGCTGCTCGCCCTGCGGGAGCTCGCGCTCGAAGTGAATGCTCGAGAGGCCTTCGGAGTTTTCCTGCTGGTAAATGCCGCGCACGGGCTCACCTTCGGAGCGCGCCCAGACCTCGGTCACATGCAGGTCCTTGCCGTGCAGCCAGATGTGATCGCTCGCCTCCGTCAGCTGCACCCTGATCTGCGTCCGGCCGCTGAAACGCTCGCCCGCGGGTAAGACGCTCAGCTCCAGGCTGTACGCCAGCGGTCGCACGGTCGTGGGCAGCCGCAACGTGGGCACCGAGGTCGCAGCTGATGGCTGCGGGTGTGCCGACTTGCCGCCGCTGCCACCGAACCACGCGCACGCGCTCAGCATGCAGCAAAGCAGCGGAACCAGTTGCCTTCCAAACCAAACTTGAACTGAACGACCCGTGACGCTCACGCTGACCTCTCGGGACTACCGAGGCGTCGCGGCTCGCAAACGTTGCGGGGCTCGGCGCCTCATGCCGCAGACGTTATGCGCGAAAGCGCTCGGGATCACTCAAAAAAGCATCGCCATGCGGAGACGCGACTATCTCCACAATGCATTGCAGACTATTGAAAATGATTATTGATTCCTTAAGGGGATGGGCTAGAAATGGGAGGCAGCGCCCGCGCTGCAGTACTCCCCATGCGCACATCTTCGGTTATTTCCCGTTCGTTGCGCCAGCTGTCTTATCTCGTTCTGATCGCCGCTGTCAGCGCCTGCGCTGACGAAGACGGCGAGCCCGAGCGTGATCTGCTGGACGGTGTCAGGTTAGTTCGCGGCGACTTCGGCGACCGCCCGTTGCCCAACTTGGATCGCGAGTGGAGAACGCGCTTCGACGCAGGCGATGCGCTGTTCGACCACCGCTACTACGAGTCACAAGGCCTCGGTCCTGTGTACATCCGCGCGTCGTGTGCCTCGTGTCACGAGAACGACGGGCGTGGACCCGGTGCGGTCCGCAAGATGGTGGTGCTCGACCAGGACGGCTTGCCCCTGTCCGACCAAACGGGCCTCACTTGGGGAAGCACGATCCGCCCGCAAACGATCACTGGGCTCGGTAGCGGAATCATCGCGCCGGAAGGCACTAGCTCGGTGCTGATCACGGTTCGGCAGCCACCAGCGACATTCGGGCGCGGCTACATCGAGGCCATCGAGGACGCCGAGATCGAGCGCGTCGAAGCCGAGCAAGCCGAACGCGGCGACGCCATCAGCGGGCGCATCAACTGGGTCACGTACACCTCGGAAGCCAATCCGGACAAGCGCTTTCACGCGCATGCCCAGGGCACACGCATGGTCGGTCGTTTTGGGCTCAAGGCGCGGATCGCTACCTTGGACGACTTCGCCGCGGACGCGCTCCTGGGCGACATGGGCATGACCTCGGACTTGCGTCCTCACGAGCTGCCCAACCCGCACGGCGACACGGACAACCGGCCGGGCGTGGATGTGACTCCGGACACAGTCAACCTGCTCGCCGATTACATGCGCCTCTTGCGCATCCCCAACCGCATGTTGGTGGACGACGCTCGCGGCAAAGAGCTGTTCGAGCAGACCCAGTGCGGCGCGTGCCACGTGCCGAGCCTCCACACCTCGCCTGATTACGCATTCACGCCGCTCGCCGACATCGAAGCGCCCGTGTTCAGCGACTTGCTGCTGCACGACATGGGCAAGGATTTCGACGACGGTCTCCACGACTTCGATGCGACCAGCACGGAGTGGCGTACGGCCCCGTTGCTCGGGTTGCGTTTCGTCAGGACCTACCTTCACGATGGCCGCGCCAAGAGTGTGGAAGAAGCCATCGAGCTGCACGGAGCCGACGACTCCGAAGCAACAGATTCAGTGCAGCGATTTAGAGACTTGAGCGACAAGGACAGGGAAGTCTTGCTCGCTTACGTGTCAGCGCTGTGAGTGTGCATTCAGACTAGCTTGGAAAGGGACTGTGTGATGACACAACGTAGTGGAGCACTGCTGCTGGCGCTGGCCTTGTGCGGGTTCGCAGGCTGCGACAATGACGACGAGGGCGACAGCGCGGAGCTCGAAGAGCAAGCCACGTTAGACGTCAAAGCATTTGTGGACTCACAGGTGACAAAACTTGTGCAGGCCGCAGAGGACATCCGAGAAGCAGCGCCGGAGCCTGACGAAGACGGCTGGAATCCCGAGGATGACGCTGACGCCGTGGCCGACATGAGGGCCGCTTGGAAGCGAGCGCGTACCGCCTACGAGAACATCGAGGGTCCGATCGCGGCGCTGTTCGACGAGCTCGATGTCGCGACCGACGCGCGCTACGACGCTTTCATCGAGGAAAATGGGCCAGACCAGGACCTGTTCGACGACGAGAACGTGACGGGCATGCACGCGATCGAGCGCATCCTGTGGTCGGACAAGACGCCTGACTATGTGGTCAAGTTCGAAGCGAACTTGGATGGCTACAAGGCGGCAGCGTTCCCGAAGACAGAAGCTGAAGCGGAAGCGTTCAAGAACAAGCTCGCGAAGCGCCTGGTCGATGACACAACCACGATGAAGGAAGAGTACGCTTCGGTCGCGCTCGAAGTCGGTACGGCATTCGGCGGTATCCGCGATTCGGTCGCGGAACAGTCGGAGAAGACCAACCTGGCTGCGACCGGAGAAGACGAGTCGCGCTACGCACAGAACACGCTGGCGGACATGCGCGCCAACCTGAGCGGCGCGCGCGAGGTCTACAAGGCGTTCAAGGAATGGATCGATTCGACAGACGGCGACGCGGCCGGCATCGAAGCGGGCTTCAAGCGACTCGAGGATGCGTACAAGGCAGTTGACGGCGACGCCCTGCCGAAGGTCCCTGAGGGCTTCGACCCAGACAAGCCGAGCGACGACGACCTCGATACGCCGTATGGCAAGCTCTACCAGCTCTTGCTAGACGAGACCGACGTAGAGGATGAAAACTCACTCGTGCACATCATCACCGAAGCCGGCGAAGGCATCGGCGTCGCCTTTGAGGACTGAAGCATGACCATGTCGCACGCCAGCCGAGAACGAACACGCAGCATCGTCCTGTTCGCGTTGCTGGCGTGCGCCGCTTTGTCCGGTGCATGCCTCGACAACAAGCTCGACGAGTCCGAGGCAGTCGAAGCTCAGCGCGTGTTCATCGCGCAGGCCGGCGACTTTCTGAACTACGACGATTGGATGAAGCTCGAGCGCGAGACCAAGAACGAGCACGGTGGTGTGGTTGGTCTCACGACGATCTATCTGAACGAGGAGCCCGCAGAGGGTGAGTTTCAGGTGGGCACGATCTTGTTCAAGACGACGAAGGTCGAGGGTTACGATAAGCCCACGATCCACGCGATGGTGAAGCGCGGCAGCCGGTTCAATCCGAGCGGCGTGCTGGGCTGGGAATACTTCGAGCTGATCCTCGACAAGAAGGGTGTGCCGTTCATCTTGTGGCGCGGCGCGAATCCGCCGACGGGTGAGGCTTATCGCTCGATCCTCGGCGCACAGGATCTTTCAGATCGGCCGATGGAGCTCGATGGCAACTGCAACAGCTGTCACATGGAAGGCCAGGATGGCGTGCTCGGCGAAGACGTCCTGAAGCTGTTAGACGAATGAAGCGAACAACGTTTGTGACCTTGGCGGCGCTGCTCGGCGCCGCGCTCGCGTGCCTCAACCCAATCGTCGCGCACGCGCAGCCCGCCGCCGATAGCGGCATCCAGTCTGCCTCCGAGCCCGCGCCTGCGGCTGCGAGCGGCGACGCGGGCACCGCTGCCGCCGCGCAAACAGGCCCAGTGATCGAGCTGCCCCCAGAGATGATGGGCAACGCGGCACCTCCCCCGGATCCGCAAACCGACTCCTGGCCCCGCATCAGCCTAGGCGTATCCAGCGACGCCGACACAGTCACCCGCGGCCTCATGCCCATGCGCATGGCGCAGTCCGCGACAGTCATCGGCGGCTACGGCCAGTTCACCCTCAACTCCACCCTGCCCGGCAACGCCGACGAATTCAGCACACGCGCAAGCGTACGCCGCTTGGTGTTGTTCGTAGCGCACCCGATCACCGACGACATCCGCGTGTACACGGAGTTCGAGTGGGAGAACGCCGTCGCCTGCCAGAGCTGCAACGGCTCGGTCGAGGTCGAGCAAGCGTTCGTGCAATGGCGACTCGCCGGCGACGCTTTCATGCTGCGTGCAGGTCTCCTGCTCGTACCGATGGGCATCGTGAACCAATGGCACGAACCACCGGTGTTCCACGGCGTCGAGCGACCTGCGGTCGACCAGGTGATCATCCCATCGACCTGGCGCGAGCTCGGCGCAGGCTTCACCGGCACGATCGCCGAGATGTTCCGCTACGAGCTATACCTGACCACCACGCTCGATCCACTGCGTTTGGGCGAAAACGGGTTGTCTCCCGCGCGCAGCTTGGGCTCGTTCGCGAACGCGCGCGCGGTCGCGGTGACTGGTCGCGCCGAGGTGGAGCCTGTGCTCGGCGTGATCGCGGGCGCGAGCTTCTTCCTCAGCGACCTCGGCGCGAACGGCACATACTACCGACGCACTGGCAGCGAGCGCGACCTGAGATTGCCGCTGCTAGGCTACGCGCTCGATGCGCGGATGCGCCGCTGGGGCTTCGAGGCGCGCGCAGTGTGGTCGCAGTTCTTCTTCCCGAACGCCGGCGACTTGCTCGCCGCTTATCGCGAAGATGGCAGCCCGCTGTTCATCCGCGAAGCCAGTGTCGGCACCGTGCCGGAGCGCATGCAGGGCGGCTACATCGAGCTCGCGTACAACGTTTTTCAGCAGCTGCAGCTCGCGCACGAGCTCTTGGCGTTCATCCGACTCGAAACGTACGACAGCCAAGCGGCCGTACCTGACACATACAAGCGTAACCCTGCGCTCGACATCGATGAGCTGACTGCGGGGCTCACGTACCGACCCGTCACGCAGCTCGTGTTCAAAGCGGACTTCCAGCTGCGCGATCGGCGCCTCGGCTGGGACGAGTTTCAGTACAACCTCGGCTTCGGCTACATGTTCTGACCTCACCAGTCAGAAATCCGACAGACCAGGCTTGCCGACTATTCGACCGTCAGTGTGCCCTTCATGCCCAGGCTCTCGTGGCCTGCGACGCTGCAGAAGATATCGAATCCGCCTGCGTCGAGATCGATCGAGAACTGATCTTGTTCTCCCGGCTCGAGCACGCGCGTGCGGCCGACCACTTTGTCGCTCTCGTCACGCACGCCTAAGTCGTGCGGAGCCTTGCCGTCGTTCTTCGCGCACAGGACGACATTCCCGGCCTCGGCCGTGATCTGTGCGGGAACCAGCTTGTAGTCGATCAAGCTGATCGTGAAGTCACATTCTGCAGCGGCGCCGGCATCGTCATCCGACTCGTTGCTGCAACTCATTAGCGCCGCCATCAGCAGCACAGCCTTTGCAGTCTTCATGGTCAAGCTCCTGGAGCTGTCGGGGAGAGCGCCGCACCTCGCAAGCTCGAGGCGCGGCTGCTGTGCTGATGTCTTACTAGAACTTCGCGGGCACTTTCTTCACGATAGCGGCAGAGAGTGGATCGCCGAGCATCTTCATGTGCTGGGCGGCCTCACGATCCGCCGCAGCCACGTCGGTCCATTTGGGCGCCTCTGCACCTTGAGCGTCGACGACGGCCTTGGTTTGCAGGACGTGCTCACCGATCAGATCGCTCAGCGTCTTCTCAGCGACGTCGGTCGCGCCGTTCAAGAACTCAGCGAAGTCGGGCACGTAAGTTTCTGTCAGGTCCGTGACGGCCTTCTCCGACTTCTCTGAGTCGTCCGTCGCGACGCCCGTCGTGTAGTCGACGAAAAAGCCGTTGTGCGCGCTCCAGATCCGGTTGAACTCGGTCTCAGCATCATCGTTGTACAGGTCACCCAGCGCGGAGCCGATCGCGAGACCGTTGGCAGTCAGCGCATCGCCCGCCTCGGCGAGCTCGCCGGTCCGGCCGCCCAGAGCTGCGCCCGTCGCAAACGTCGCGACGTACAAGTGCTCCTGCAGCAGGCGGTTGAGCGCGACTCGAAAGTCCACCGCTTTGGTTTCGCCGTCGCCGGGGAACTTGCTCGCTTGTTTATCCGCGATCGCTTCGGCCAGCGGATCGGCCATCATGGCCATGTGATCGAAGCCGGTCTTGATGGCTTTGTAGGTCGCGTCCCAGTCCTCCTCGGCCTGCGCATCGACGATGGCCTTGGTCTGCAGGACGTGGTCGGTGATCAGCTTCTCGAGCGCCGCCATAGGCAAGCCGGTCGCACCGTTCAAGAACTCGGCGAAGTCGGGCACGTAAGTTTCAGTCAGGTCCTTGACAGCTTTCGCCGACTTCTCTTCGTCGTCCGTGGCGACACCCGTCGTGTAATCGACGAAGAAGCCGTTGTGTGCGCTCCAAATCCGGTTGAACTCAGTCTCTGCGTCGGCATTAAAGGCGGCCTTGACCGCTGCGCCGAGATCGGTGCCGTTCTTGTTCAGCAGAGCGCCGTACGCTTCGTACTCCGAGGTCCGGCCGCCGACAGCGGCACCAGTCGCTTTGGCTGCGAAGATCAGGTGCTCGCCAAGCAAGAGGTTCAGGTCAACGCGCAAGTTGGCTGCTTTACTGTCGATGGCCGCACTGACTCCAGCGTCCTTTTCCGGGACATCGCCTTCCGCATCGTCTCCGCATGCGGGCACGCCCAACGCAATCAAGCTCACGGTCAGGAGCGAGGTTGCGAGACGTCGCGTCGAACGAGTAGTCATATTCTCTGTGCCTTTCTTAGCTACGCGAATGCCGCGTAAAGCTTCGTCAGCCGCCCAGCACTTAGCGTTCAGCCAAGTGCACGAGACGCAGTGCGACAGAAAGCGTACGGCCAACTCAGCGATTCTGATCGCCCAGAACAGGTCACGCTCAACGAATTGTATACTGACAGTATTCATGACACATCTGTCAGAGGCGCGGCTGCAGCTGAACGCGGCAAACCGATCAACATCGCCGCAGTCAACGGCGATAGTGACCGGCTTGTCATGCTTGCCGCTCGACGCCGACAGCTGCTCGAAGGCCTACTCGCACTCACTCCGGACCGACGAAAGCGGCGAGCTAAGAGGGCGCAGCACGCGGCCGCGCAACGCCCGATCTACCCGGACGCTGTGGCGCGGCGGCGACTCGTGGAGCCAAACACAGTCAGCTCGCGCGCAGCTTGCGCACAACGGCTTCCGCGACACCGCGCGCACTGGCGGGGTTTTGCCCGGTGATCAGGTTGCCATCTTCGACGACGTGCGAGAGGAAGGGCAATGCAGCCACGGTGTACTGTGCACCTCGACTCATCATCTGCTCCTCGAGACTGAACGGCACAGCTCGGTCGCGCTTGACGAGCTGCTCTTCCTTCCACGAGAAACCAGTCGCCGCCTTGCCATCGAGGAGGTGCTTTCCATCCTTGGTTTTAACGTCGAGCAGGCCGCACGGCCCATGACAGACAGCGGATACGACCTTGCCGTTGTCATGGAACGAGGCAGTGACCTCGGCGAGCACTTCGTTCTTAAAGTCGAACATCACGCCGTGTCCACCGGTCATATAGATCGCGTCGAAGCTCGTGTGGTCGACTTCGGAGACTGCGCGCGTACTCTGTAGGCGATTCATGAATGCGCGGTTCTCGTAGTGCGCGTGCACGCTCCCTTTGACGCCGATCGCTGCGCCCAGCTCCGTCGTGATCAAGCTTTCGGGATCGATAGGGACGTACCCGCCGTTCGGGCTCACGATGTCCAAATCGTAGCCAGCCTCGTCAGCGACGTCCCAAAAATGCGTGAGCTCCGCGAGCCAGAGCCCCGTCCGATAGCCGACGTTCTTGTACTCGCCCACATTCGTGACGACGATCAAAATTCTATTCGTTTCAGTCACGTGCAGCCCTCTCGATGCGTTTCTACGGATAGTACCCCCGCATCGGCGCCGAGCAAAGTCTTGCTCCAAGCCCATCCCTGCAAGCACCCAAGCAAAAGGCCACGCCGCGAACAACGCAGCGTGGCCTTCGAGTGTCGCTGACTCAGCCGATCAAGGCGTGCCGGCGTCCGCGTCTGCTTCGTCGACTGGAGCGGGCAGCGTGCAAGCGGTGCGACCCGTGGCGCCCATCGCGGCGAAGCCGACCGGCTCGCACACGTAGCCTTCGCGGCAATCCGTCTCGCTCTCGCAGCCCAGGTAGCAAAAGCCCGTGCCCGCGCCGCCGATGTTGCCCACGCTGCCTACGCAGAACGCGCCGGCACCGCAGTCGATATCTTCCACGCAGCCGCCGGAGCAGTAGCCGCCGGGCAGCACGCGATCACCGTTCATCTTGATGCAGCTCATGGCTGCGCCACCGCACGCGTCGTCAGCCGTGCACTCCGAGCCCACGATGCCATCCGCGAGCGGCTCTGTGCCGGGCACGCAGCGCTTAGCGGCGTTTGCACCACCAAACGCGTTGGCGCGGCAACGATAGCCTTCACGGCCGCAGTCGCCGTCTGCTTCACAGGTGCGGTAACAGGTGCCGGGACCGCCGAAGCCCTGCGAGCACTCGGCGCCATCGCCGCAGTCGCTGTTCGCCAGGCAGTCGCCCGTGCAATAGCCGCCGGGAAACTGGGTGATCTGGGAGTTTGCCATGCACCAGCCGCCCCCGCAGTCAGCTTCACTCGTGCATTCGTTTCCGACCACACCGGGCTGAAGCGTATCCGTCTCGGGGGCAACCGAGCACGAGCCCGTTGCGTTGGTTGCCGCCTCGGCGTTGCCGCTCTCCATCGCCCGACCGCTGCTGCTGTCGAGACAGCGGTAGCCCTCGCGACACTGACTGCTCGAATCACAGCGCTTCAGGCATTGGCCAGTTGCAGATTCGGTCGACCCGCCAGCGTTGCCAAAACCGAAACCTGCGGTTGCGTTCGCACCGATACAGACGCCGCCCGTGCCACAGTCTGCGTTGAGCTTACAGTTGAAGGAACAGTAGCCGCCTGGCGCGGGCACCATGCTCGGGCCGAGCAGGCCACCACCGGCCGCGGCCAGCTGCTTCTTGCAGCTGCCGGTGCCGCAAGCATCATCGTCCGCGCACGCCTTACCGGCCGTGTTTGCGGTGAGGACTTTGGGCGCCTCCGTCGTAGCAGCGCCGTTCTGTTCGTCATCGGAGCTGCCACAGGCGCTCATTCCCAGACACGACAACGCGACGATTGCACCACCGAATCGCCGCAGATTTAGACTAGCTGTATGAATCCACATAGGCCTTGGCCTCCGTTACTATGGAAGTGGGCACAGTGTTAACCATGGCTCCCGCAGCAAGGGAAGAGACGCATTCCACTCGCGATCGATTCGGCCTGCTCGATCGCGCTAGATTCCTTCAGTCGCGCGGCAAGAACTTGTTTCCAACGTGGGCGCGCTGACAACCGCGACGCGATTGTCAGGGGTGCTGGCATGTCTGCCCTGCGATGCGATCTAAGCGATCGCTGTTGTCAGATCAGGTTCGAGACACTGGCGGTAGGTGCGGAGCACTCCGAACGCCGCCGTTGGCTTCAGGCAGCGTACGTGCTCAGCACAGTGAGCGAACGCTACGGTAGGTCGCGCAGTGGAAGGGAAACGCCTACTCGCGCGAGCCCGGAGTCACACCAGCGACTGCAAGATCAGTCCGCACGCTCGAAGAGAACGGTGCCGACGTCGCGCTTACCGCTGTTACCGGTGAACAGGATCATGAGCGCAAGCAGTGTGCGGGCGAGCACGGTGCCCAATGTCCAGCCGTGTGCTGCGACGTATTGCTGCAGTTGTTGCTCAAAGGCGAGCTGCCGCGCGGCGGTGTCGATCGCGGGGGCACGCTCGTAAGTGGTGGTTATGGCAAGCTGAGTCATGACCTCAGCTCAAGCATTGGCCGTGCCAAAACGTGCGGAGAATCACAGGCCTCGCAGGCGCAACGCGAGGCCTGGAACGCGGCGAAATACGCCTTCGATGTGGCAAGAACGTGCGACTCAGCCGCCCGCTTTGTAGCCCAACTTGATGATTCGCCCGCCTTGGTCATCGCTGATGTACACGGCGTCGTCAGGACCTTGACGTACGTCCACTGGGCGCACGTTCCAGGAACCCTGCTGCAGCTCACCACTGCTGTTCTTCTGCCCCAGAATGACCTGCAGGTCGCTCACGGTGGTGCCCTGCACCTTGGCCCGCGCGACGACACGCCCAGTTGCGGGGCTGCGATTCCACGAGCCGTGGGCGCCTATGATCAGGTCGCCGGTATACGGCAGTGATCGACCGCTGTACATGATGAGCCCGAGCGGCGCCCAGTGCGCCGGCATGACAAAAGCGGGCGGGTGCACCTCAGCGGGGTCGCTACAGAACGCGTCAGTCTTACGCAGATCACCGCTCATCGACTCGTCCGCCCACTGCGTGCCTTTGCCTTTGCCGCCGTTCACGGTGTGCTCGCTGAAGCAGCTCGGGTAGCCGTAGAACTTCGAGCCCTGGCCATCGACCAAGTTGACCTCTTCGCCGGGGTTGTCGTTGTGGATGTCGCCGCCGAGGTTCTCGTCGCTCAGGTTGTCGCGACCGTTCTCCACACCCCACAGTCGATCTTGTGCGTCGACGAACAAGCCCGATTCGTTGCGCATGCCCGAGGCGATCAGCTCGCCGTCGCCAGGATAGGTGATGCCGCCCTGCGGCAGCGTCTCCGGCAGCTGGTAGCGGCGGATCTGCGAGCGCAGCTCGATGTCTGCTGGCTTGGTGTCGACGTTGCCCGCGGAGCCGATGGTGACGTACAGCCGGCCTTTCGAGTCGAACGCGAGCGGGCGCGAGTCGTGCCCGCCGGTGGGGATGCCGCTGATCACCGTCTGGCGCGCGCCGGCTTCGGTGGAGCGCTGCCCGGACTTGTACGCGTAGCGGTAGACCGTCGTGCCGCTCGACACGTACACGAACTTGTTGTCAGGCGAAAACGCGATGCCATGGTTGAGCCCTTGCGCTTCACCGAAGACTGCGCGCTCGGAGGCGCTGCTGAAGCCATCGCCGTCTTCGTCCCAGAGCACGGTGACACTATGATTGTTCACGAAGAGATCGCCGTTGGGCGCGAATGCGAGCTGGCGTGCCGAGCCGAGGTCCTCTGCGAACACGTACGCGCAAAGCTTGGGATCAGCGACGTACGCGTCGAGCGGCTTTGTGCCCACGCAAGTCGGCTTCAGGGTCGATGGCTCGCCGCCGGCGTCACTTTCGTTGCTCGAGTTGCTGCCGCCCTTGCCTCCTTGGCCGCCTTGGCCGCCTGCGCCTCCCTTACCTCCGCTGGAAGGTCCGGCATCTCGACCGACGCGTGGACCGGAGTCGCCGCTGATGGCGGCATCGCCTTTTGTCCCTGGCGGTGTCGAAGCGTCGCTCTTGGCTGCAGAGCTCGGACTCTCGGAGCTGCTGCATCCGAACATGTGTAAGGCAATGAGGACTGAGCAGGTGCGGCTACGCATGGCCCAAGCCTGCCTGCTGGACGCACACACGGCAATTGGTGTGGCTTACAAAAACGGCTCAGATCGCAGCCAAACTGTCATGATGAGGCGCGGGTGACGCCCCGATTCGCTGCAGTTCTCGTGGCAACCCAGCGAAACTCCGCGTTGGCCGGGTCCTTGCAAACCCAGTGTCAGCGCCGAGGAGGTGCCAGATGCTAAGGGCAAACCAATCATTCGCTTACGGATTCTTTTCAGACGACCATGCAGCTGCGGGTGCAGTGCAAAAACTCCTGAACGCTGACTTCGACAGTGAGCACATCGGCGTGCTGATGTTGGATGGCAAGGGCGTCACGGAAGTGCCGGTCAAACATAAGACTGCCATCGGCACAGGCATCGCAGTGGGTGGCCTTCTTGGGGCGACGGCTGCGGCGATCGCGCTTCCCGGTCTGGGATTGATCGCGTTTGGTGGCGCGTTCGCGCATGTCGCGGCTGCAGCTGCTGGCGGCGCGGCAGGCTCATTGCTGGGTAGCCTCGGCGGCATGGGCATCTGGAGCGACGAGCCGAACATCCCGCGGCAGGCGTTCGAGCGCGGCGACGTGCTCGTAGGTGTCTTGGTGCCGGAGGATCAAGCGGAGCGCGCAATTGGCGTGCTCTCGCAGGCCGGAGCTACGCAGACCGCGCTCTCGACACGCGCGGAAGCAGAAGCCGACCTGCTGAAACAGAAGCGCGTGCAAGCTGGCTGAGACTGAGATGACGAGACGAGACGAGACGAGACGAAGAAATAGAACCGCCAGAAGAGAGCGCCAGAAGACGCCAGGAGAACGAGATAGAGGGGTGTAACCCCCTTGTTCTGGTTCTTCCTGGCGTTCCTCGGCGCGCCTGGCGGTTCAAATTTTCTTGGACTGCAGTTTGCGGTCAGCTCACGTCAAGCTGCACTGACGTCCCTGCCAATGCGCGGGTGTCGGCGGGCTCGCAATAGGGCGCGTCGAGCACAGCACGGGGGCTACGTGCGCTGCTGTCGAGCTCCAGCTGAAGCTCGAGCTCGCGGCCTTGGCGAAAGACGCGCAGGCGCAGCTCGCGCTGGGCTTGAGCGGCTTCGAAGAATGCTGCCCACGAGGGCGTCGGCGCGCCGTTGAGCGCGAGCACAATGTCGCCGTAGTGCAGGCCCGCGCGCGCCGCCGGGCTGCCGCTCGCGCAGCCAAGGATCGGCAAACCATTCAAGGAATTCGCGATCAGCGTGAGCGCTTCTGGGTGCTGCATCTGTCATGCGGTGTAGGACAGCCCGCTACACCACGCAACCCGACGCGCGCGACCCTGGAAAGCCGGTACAGCCGCTACGCCTTGCCCATCTCGCGCTCCAAACCGCCCAGCACGGCCGGCGGCGCGAGCACCCGAACGTGGGCTCCGTCCTCCTCGTAACGCTCATCGAGCACACGGGTGCGCTCGTGCAGCAACGCGACGTGGCGCTGCGAGGAATACGGCACGACGAACGTGACTTCCTGCATTTGGTCCTCGAAATGCCGGCAAATCAGCCCGTGCAGGCGACGGATCTGCTCCGGATCTTTCGCGGAGAGCAGCACCGCCTTTGGAAACTCCCGCACCAGCTCGGCTTGCTCTTCGAGGCTCAACCGGTCGCACTTGTTCAAGAGCAACTTGCTCGGCCGGTCACCTGCATCGAGGTCGCGCAGCACGTCCAGCGTCACCTTCAGCTGGTCGCGAAATGCAGGGTCCGATGCATCGACCACATGCAGCAGCAAGTCGGCTTCGCGTGCTTCAGCGAGCGTGGAGCGAAACGACGCGACCAGGTCGTGCGGAAGCTGCTTGATGAAGCCCACCGTGTCTGAGACCAAGATGCGCGGCCGCACCTCCGGAAACAGCGCACGCACGGTCGTGTCCAACGTCGCAAACAGCTGATCGGCCACGTACACGGCATCGCCCGTAAGCGCGCGCATTAGCGATGACTTGCCGGCGTTGGTGTAGCCGATCAGCGCGACGGTACTGGTCTCGGTCGAATGCCGGCGCGTGCGCCGCGTCTCGGCCTCTTTCTCCACCTGCTCGAGCTCGCGCCGCAGCTCCGCGATGCGATCACGAATGCGCCGACGATCCAGCTCGAGCGCAGTTTCGCCTGCACCTTTGCCGCCGATGCCTCCGCGCTGGCGCTCCTGCCCTGCGCCAGATTCGCGCAGACGCGGCGCCATGTACGAGAGCTGAGCGATCTCGACCTGCATGCGCGCTTCGCGCGTCCGCGCGTGACGCAGGAAGATCGATAAGATCAACATGCTGCGATCGAGCACCTCGGCCGAGGTCGCGCGCTCCAGGTTCCGCATCTGGTTGGGGCTCAAGTCGTGGTCGACGATCACCACAGTCGCACGCTGGTCCGATGCAGCGCCGGCCTGTTCGGCAGCGGCATCGAATGGCTCCAGATCTTCGTCCGGTGCATGTTTGCTGCTGTAGGTCGGCACGACGCCCGACCCACCAGTCAACGCGGCGAGCTCGCGCAGCTTTCCCTCCCCGAGCACGCTGACATTCACGAGCGCAGACCTGCGCTGCGTCACACGTCCCACGACCTCCAAGCCAAGCGTCTTCGCCAGCCGCTCGAGCTCGAGCAGTGACGCCGCGAATGCTTCATTGCTGACATCGGGCAGTTGTACGGCAGTCACCACGGCCTTGGGCTGCGGGCCCGAGACCTCTCTCTCATTCGACATGGGAGCAAGGTGTACAGGCCCCCCGCCAGAATGCAACGCGCGGCGCGTGCTAGGTTAGCCTGCGATGTTCCAGCGAGATTACATCCTGCGCATGATGGACGCTGTCGCACAGGCGGTGGCGCGTGTGATCCGGCTGCTCCGGCAGCAGAAGAACCCGGAAGAAGCGCAGCAGGTGCTCGCGGAGGCCTACAAAGGGCTGTCGCTCGACCGCGAATTCCTGTTGGTTTTGGACGGTCCGAGCATCCGCACCCACTGCGGCAACGACGACGAGAGGCTAGCGCTGGCTGTGCGGCTGCTGCTCTCGGACTGCGAGGTGCAGGTATACAAGGCCGAACGCCGCGAAGCCTCTCGGACGCTGAAAGCGGCACGCCGAGCGCTCGCGGAAGTCAGCGACAAGCCAGCGGATCTAAGCGCTGAGCTGGAGCGGCTGACCGGAGCCGTCGCCGCGCTCTAAGCCTTGACAGCCAGACGTGGGCGTATGATCAGGGTCCGCCGCATCAACGCGAGAGGGCCTCCATGTTAGACCTGCAGATCCATGATCAAATCTTTGTCCTGCACCTCCAGAACGAAGAAAACCGCTTCAACCGAGACTCACTCGACGCGATCAACAAAGCGCTCGACAAGGTGGAGCAGTCCGACGCTCCGACCGCGCTGGTCACTGTCGGCGCGGGCAAATTCTACTCCAACGGGCTCGACCTGGCATGGATGGGACAGGCCGGCACCGACGCGGCGATCGAGAACGTGCAGCGCGTCCACGAGCTGCTCGTACGCATGTTGACGTTTCCAGTGATCACCGTCGCCGCCCTCAACGGCCACGCGTTCGCCGCCGGAGCCATGCTCGCGCTGGGCCACGACTTTCGCGTGATGCGCAGCGACCGCGGTTTTTTCTGTCTGCCCGAGGTGGACATCCAGATCCCGTTCACCAAAACCATGCAGTCGCTGATCATGTCGCGCCTCAGCCCGCAGACTGCGCACGAAGCCTGTGTCACGGGCAAGCGTTACGGCGGTGAGCAAGCGCGCGAGCGCGGCATCGTCGACGACGTCGGGACAGACGCAGAGGTGCTGCCCAAAGCCATCGCTCTGGCGAAGAGCGTGGCCGGCAAACACCGCGCGACGCTGCAAGCGATCAAGCGCGCAGCCTACGGTCAAGTGATCGCAGCGCTGGAGTCTGAGCGCGGCAAGCTCGGACCGATCACCGGCAACGCATAACGAGCACCACGACAACGCTGTGCTGTACATAATCGAGGGCTTCCTGCCTTGGAATACTAGGCAGGAAGCTCTTTGTGTTTCATAGACACTTCGCAGCCGTCAGCGGCGGGAAGACGCCAAGCCCGAGGCAACTGTCGAGGAGGCTTTGGGGTTTCGCGCTGGGCGGCGCGAAATCATCCAGAATCGGGCGCGGACGCTATTCGACGCCCTGGGTCGGCACGCGTTCAGAGCGGATTACGTGCCCTGACATCAGAGCATCAGTGCGCTACGTTTGCTGCCAGTGGCTGCGCTACAATGGCTCGTAAGCTATCGTCGCTGCCAAGTCGCTCGCACATGCTTATGCGCCCCCTTCCCTACCTTCTGCTGCTCGCTGCCGCGTGCGCGAGTGATCAGCTAACACCCGGCTCCGGCCTCACAGAAGTATTGGATGGCGTAGAAAAGCCAGAGATCCTCGAACCGGACACGGACCTCGACGATGCAGAGCCGCCTTGCGACATCTACGATCAGGCGCGCCTGCCAACTGTCGTGCTCACGCTCGAGCCTGAAGCCGAAGCTCGGCTGCGGGAAAAAGGCCGGGACGAATACGCGCCTGCAACGCTCGAGCTGATCGACGGGGAGATCAGCGAAAAGCGGACTGTCGGCGTACGCTTGAAGGGCAGGGGCAGCTTCCGCAAGCTGGACGCCAAGTCGGGCTTCCGCATCAAGATCGACAAATACGTCGACGATCAGCGACTGTGCGGGCTCAAGGATCTGACGCTCAACAACATGATCCAAGACCGCTCGGTCATGGCCGAGCGCCTGGCATACACGGTGTTTCGTGAGCTGGGATCGCCCGCTCCGCGCGCCAACCACGCGCGCGTCTACGTCAACGGCGTGTACTTCGGTTTGTACGCCAACATCGAGACGACGAACAAAGACTTCCTCAAACGCTGGTTTGAAGATCCCGACCGCAACTTGTATGAGCAGAAAGTCAGGGACTTCAACCACCCCAAGTCGGTAGAAACCTTCGAGCTCGAGACCAACGAGGATAGCGAGGACGATCGCGCGCTTCTACGCGGGCTGCAGGACGCCACCCGAGCATCGGACCTCGCCCGCGTGCGCGAGCTGATGGACTGGCCGAAGTTCCTGCTGTATTCGGCGTTGGAAGCGAGCGTCAATCAAGTCGATGGGTACAGCTTCGCGGAGAATTTCCCCAACAACTATCGGATCTACGACTCGGCCCATGGCGGCGTGTTGATCCCTTGGGGGATGGACTGGGCGCTCGGGCACGTGGGAACGCAGGACGGCGGCTACTACGTCGACCCGTTCTGGGTGCGTTCGTCACACGGCGTGCTGATGCGCCTGTGCCTCGCCGACGAGGCGTGCACAAACGAATACGCCGAGGTCGTCAGGACAGTTGCCGAAAGCTGGGATGCGCTGAAGCTCGAAGAACGCATGGATCGCTGGTCACAGCAGGTCGACGAAGCGTGGCAGGAGGATACACGACGCGAGATCACGACCGAGGAAGCCATGCCGTTCCGTGAGGTCAAGCGCGAGATCATCCGCGGTCGTTCCCAGGCACTGCTCGACGCGCTCGATCAGCACGACGTCGAATAGACACGGTTCCGCGCAATAGTTTCCGATCGGGCCGCCTAGCCTCGGGTGTGGTGTCGGACAAGCGAGGGCCGGCGAAAGATGGGAGCAGTAGTGTTAGGGAGTGTTGGTTCGCGGCAGGAGCGCTGTGACCATCGTCGACAGTACGCGCACGCCTGTCCGCAGTGTGAGTGCAGCGTCCGGTGCGAACTTGCTCGAATGCAGGCCTGGCACGGGCACGGCGCCGGGTAACCTGCTGGCCTCGAGCTGTTTTGCCGGTGTTGCACCGAGTCGTACCAATAAGCTTGGAATCTTCAGCTCGCGCCCGTAGCGACCAAAATCCTCGCCGCTCATCTGTGGCTGAAAATCCCCGACCACGTCCTTGCCCAGTGCGTTGCCGAGCCACTCGCGCGCCTGGCTCGCGAGCTTCGGATCGTTCCACACGGCGGGCGTGTAGCTCTCTTTCATCGCGATGGTCGGGGGCTTCGGTGCGCGAAATGTCGTCGACAGATCGTTCGCGAGCTGGCGAATGCCATCGAGCAGCGCTGTGCGCGTGGCATCGGAGTAGGAGCGCACAGTCAGCTGCAAGTGCACCGAGTCCGGGATGATGCTGTGTTTGCTGCCACCGTGGATCGAGCCGACTGTGATCACTGCGGGCTGCAGTGGATCGTTGCGCCTGCTCACCAGCGTCTGCAGCGCCATCACGTACTGCGCGGCCATCACGATCGGGTCCACGGCATCTTGAGGTCGCGAGCCGTGCCCACCGCGACCGTAGAGGTCGACGTCTACCGAGTCTGTATTCGCGGCAGCCCAGCCCGACACAATGCCTACATGACCGGAAGCAAGCTCGGGCTCCACGTGCAGCGCCAGCGCGTAATCGGGCTTAGGGAAGCGCTTGAACAAGCCATCGGCGATCATGCTCCTTGCGCCTTCACCGATCTCTTCGGCAGGCTGCGCCACGATCACCAACGTGCCGCGCCAGGACGCTCGCTGTGCGGCCAACCATTCTGCGGTCGCCAGCAAGTTCGTGAGATGCAGGTCGTGACCACACGCGTGCATCACGGGCACCTCTTTGCCCGCAGGGTCCTGCGCCCGCTGCTGACTCGCAAACGCGAGGCCCGTCTCCTCGGCCACAGGCAACCCGTCCATATCGCCGCGCACCAACACAGTACGCCCCGGGCCATTCTTGAGCACAGCAACCACACCGAAGCCACCGACGCGTGTAGTCACCTCATAGCCAAAGCGACGCAACTGCTCGGCAGCTCGGGCGGAGGTCTTCTCCTCGTGCAAGGCCAACTCGGGCTCACGATGCAGGCCACGATAAAGCTCGAGATAGCCGGGCTGAGCAGTCTGCCAAAACCGCTCGAACCCAGCACTCTGCGCCTGCGTAACATGCGCAGCACAAGCCTGAAGCACCAAACACAAACAACCGATCCTGACACTTATCAACATGGTTCTCTCACCCAGGCTAAAGCATAGAAGAAATAGTCTTACGCAACTCAAACCACTCCTGAATCGCATGCCGAAGCCCCGGGAAGTAAGTACCGAGCGCAATAAAAAGCGGGATCAAAGCCCACAACCAAACCTTCCAGGAGCTGCTATTTTCTGACGCCAGGTGCGAATAGCAAAACGCCGCACAACCCGCTGTCACCACAAGCACACTAGCAGCGAAAGACTCCAAGACCCGCCCAGGATGAAACGGATACTCATTCACCGCGGCCAGAAACAAGAACGCCAACAGCAAACAACAAGCGGCACTCACGGTAACATTCCGAGCGCCACGCGCCCTTTGGCGGGATCCAGGAACTGCAGAAGCAGTTTTGTAATGATGGTAAGCGCCCAGTAGTGCACCGAGTCCCAATGGAACGGCAATGTAGCTCAGCAGCAACACAGCGCCCAACGCTCGACCTAAGCACGTGCCTTCTACGGTCAACGAATGGGGCTGATCGGCCCAGCTTGGTTGATAAAAAAACAAAAGCGGTGGAATGACCACTCCACAAGACGCGACCAATAGACCTAATCTCGAGGACCGAATATCGATCAACGATACTCCAGCGAGGGCGACCGCGACGCTCCCAAGCCCGAGCAACCCTTCGGTGAGCGGCGAGACTCCGCTCAACACGGCTAGCATGCGGTTTGCCAAATGCACTGGCATCCAGTTACTGCAAGTGCTGCTCCATGCTGTCGCAGCCCAAGCAACTGGGCCAAGCCAGATCACCGCGGAGCTTGCCCATTGGAGCCTGCTCTCTGTGCGCTGCGGTTCGCGATATAGAATCTTGCCGCGTTCGACGAAAGCGACCGCTGCTGGTATCGCAGCGAGAGGCCAAGCAGCCGACAAACACAACAGAAATAACAACAGACCCACAAACTCAACTGGATACGGGGCTTGCGTCTGCTCGTCGCCCGGCGCCGTCGTAAGTGGCCAGACCTTCCCGCGCCTGATCACCCCTAGCTGTGACGTACGCTGACTTTCGGAGAGTCGAGCGCCGTAGTCCGGATTTGGTCGATGGAACAATGTTCGGGTCGCCCGGTAAATGCCTGGCCCGGAGTCTCGCGAAAACACCCGCACGCTGGACGTCTTCAACTCCTCTGCATCCGCGTCAGTCGGCGTCCTCGTAGCACCCGCTTCGCTCCTCGTAGCCACCTCACCCGCCTCGCTTCCAGGCGCCCCTGAACCTGCTTCGCTCACCGACGACGCCGCACCTGCTTCGCTCACCGACGACGCCGCACCTGCTTCGCTCACCGACGACGCCGCACCTGCTTCGCTCACCGACGACGCCGCACCTGCTTCG
>Ga0209082_1000088_pt1 | contig 53658 bp, 41 predicted proteins | sample ColdCreekSource_FD_184127 | JGI IMG/M metagenome (GOLD analysis project Ga0209082, IMG submission 184127) | Groundwater microbial communities from Cold Creek, Nevada to study Microbial Dark Matter (Phase II) - Cold Creek Source (SPAdes) (version 3) | ecosystem: Environmental > Aquatic > Deep... | reverse complement strand
CTTCTGGACCGACGACGCGGACGAAGTGCAGGCGATCCTACGGCGGCGTCACCGTGCACCCGGATGACCTCGCCGATATCGCGCAGAACCTGTCGAATCGCAACCCGTCAGCATCGCGCGCACCTACACGGCTAGCTATCGAACGCCGCCGGCAAAATGAGACCGAGCTGCCGCCAGCCGCTGCAGCATCGAGCGGCAGCGGCGACACAACCCAGCAGCCCACGGCGGCTGAGAAGTCGGGGCACCGAATTGCTCTCGTGTGATGGTCAGACCAAGGTCGCCGTGCCCGCGGGCACTCCGGGTACCTCTATGGCCTCGTCGTAGATGGCGGAGTGGATCCGCAAGAACCCCCACGCCAACTGGGAGGCCGAAGAGCGCGAGCGCCATACCCTGCAGCCGTCAGCCGACAACACTTGCCTGGTCCGGCAGCTGCAACGTCAGACCTACGGCCGCGTGGCGGAACACGATGTCAAGCTGAGGAAGAACGAAGTGGAGCGCGCGGCCACCGCAGGCTTTGGCGTGTTCCACAGCGCGGACGACCTCGGTCGCAGTGTCCTGTGACATGTGTCACCCGCACGCTGCCAACACTCATCCTGAGACCTATCCGAAGTACCAAGCACAGCTTGATCGCTTCGTGTTGTTGCGCGACATGATCAACTGGTGTATCGAAGATCCAGTGCGGGGGCAGCCACTGGCTGCCTACGACTCCAAGGTTCGCGCTCTGGAGGCCTATATACTCGCACAACGGAAGGGCAAGTCGCTCGACTACGGCCGGCATTGACGATTGAGGATTGAGATCGAGAGACGCGAGCTCGTGCGCGCGCGAGGGATGAGAGATTGCGCTTCGGGCAGCGCGCCAGCAACTAGAGAGTGCTGGCGCGCTGCGCGGGGCTTCAGCTCGAACCCCAGACTTCCTTCGCGACGTCGACGACTAGCTTCAACTTGGCTCTCTCGCCGTCCACGCTGATGTCGTTGCCGTGGACTGTGCTCGAGAACCCGCACTGTGGGCTGAGCGCGAGCTGCTCGAGCGGCGCGAACTTGGCGGCCTCCTCGATGCGCTTGATCAGGTCGGCCTTGTTTTCGAGCCGGCCCGTCTTGGTGGTGATCAAACCCAGCACGACGACCTTGCCCTTGGGCAAAAAGCGCAGCGGGCGGAAGTCACCCGAGCGCGCGTCGTCGTACTCGAGGAAGTAGGCGTCGACGTTCATGCTCGACAAGAGTGCTTCGGCGACAGGCTCGTAGCTGCCCTGCGCGGCCCACGTGCTCTTGAAGTTGCCGCGGCACAGGTGAATGGCCAAAGTCAGGCCTTCGGGCTTGTGCGCGACTACGCGGTTGATGAACGAGGCGTAGCGTGCGGGCAGCGTCTCGGGATCGTCGCCGCGCGCGCGGGCGGCTTCGCGCATCTTGTCGTCGCACAAGTAGGCGAGGTTGGTGTCGTCGAGCTGCACATAGCGGCAACCGGCAGTGTACAGCGATTGCAGCTCCTCGCCGTACACGCGCGCGACGTCTTCGAAGAACTCGGGCTCGAGCTCCGGGTAGGCCTTGCTGCTGATGGCGTCACGACCGCCGCGGAAATGCAGCATGGTCGGTGAGGGAATCGACACCTTGGCGGTGCGCGCGATCGGCCCGAGCGTGAGTTGCGACTGCAGATAGGCGAAATCAGCGCGCTGGATGTCTTTGACGTGCTTGACCTTGTCGACTACGCGCATCACCGGTGGCTTCAGCTCTTCGCTGCCATCGGGCTTCTTGATCGTGGTGGGCGCTTCGGTCTGCACGCCACCGAGTTGCTCGAGAAAGTCGATGTGGAAGTAGGTACGTCGAAACTCGCCGTCCGTGATGCTCTGCAGGCCGGCTTCTTCTTGCAGGTGTACGACCTCGGTGATCGCTCTGTCTTCGATCGCGCGCAGCTGTGCGCCAGTCATGTCGCGCCGCGCGTATTGCTCGCGCGCATCGAGCAAGTAGCGCGGACGTAGCAAGCTGCCGACGTGATCGGCTCGGAAGGGTGGTGTGGTGCGTTGGCTCATGATTCCCCTGTTTCGCTTGGTCGCGGCAGTATCCGACAATCACGCGTGTGGGGGAACACGTTCGATTATCAAGCTGCTTTATAACATCGTGCCCGTACACGATCTCCCGTGTCGGACGCGGAGGCGGAGGAGCGGTTTGCGCGTACGGGCACGGGTGAGAACGTTCGCGAGGCTACCGGTAGTTACAGTTCAGCGACGTCGAGCCGTTTTTGTCACCTTGCTGAGTGTGTAGCGCTGCGACCCAGGTTTGTGCTGCGTCGAAGATCGCTTCGCCACCTTGCAGTGAACGCGCACGCTCACGTGCCGCTTTGTTGTACGCGAGGTGAAACGCTGCTTGATCCGGGGCAGGCAGATCGCTCAATGAGATGTGGTGTTCTGCGGCGTAGGTGAGGCCGGCGGCTTCGGCCTGGTCAAGCTCGCCGGCGAGCGCGGTCTCCCACACGTCGCGGCTCTCACGCACGACCGCTTGCAGAGCGGTGGGCAAGCGCTGCAGGCTTTGATTGCGCACGGCGCGCGCAGGGTATGCGCCGCGCGGGATGGCCATGCGTGTGAAGTTGTGCGCGACCTCGGCGAGGTGCAGCGAGCGCAGCGCGTCGAGCGGCGCGACCACACCATCGATCACGCCGCGCGCGAGCGACGCGTAGACATCGCCCATCGGCATGGTCACAGGATCGGCGCCGAGCGCCTTGAGCAGCTCCATCAGCTCCGAAGGTGCGCGCAGGCGCAGGCCGGCGAGATCGCCCAAGCTGCCGATGCGCGTGTCGCGGGTCGCGATCCCGGGCAGGTTGCCACCTTGCGCTGCGAGCACGGTGAGCCCGGACAGCTCGTCACGGAACGGGGCAAAGCGCTTGGCCAAGCACTTGTACACCGAGACTTGCTCTTCGAAGCTGCGTGCGCCCGCATAGAAACCGGTCTGTGTGCGCAACACGTGTGCGCCGCCGCGTTCGTAGATGGGTTGGATCGCGGCGACGTCCGCGACGCCGTGGCGCAGCTCGAGCACGCTTTGATCGGAGCTGGTGAGCATGCCGGACCAGAACGTGTCGATGTGCAGTTTGCCTTGCGACGCGGTTTGTACGTGATCGATCCAGCGCTGATCTGCGCGGCTGAACGGATGTTGCGGCGGATAAGGGGTCGCGTAGCGCAGCGTGTACACGCCCTCGGGCTGCCGCTGTGGGCTGCACGACACTGCCGCCATGAGCAGCAGTGCGATGCCGATCTTTCGCGCGCACGCCCCGCTGTTGGCAAGGGCATGCGCGACTAGAGCCACTAGCCACGTCGAAGCGCGTGACCAGGTGCCGCCGAGGGCCGCACGCGGACGAGGACGCCCGCAGCTGAGGGCGGTCGAAGTACGCGGCGAGACTTCGTAAGCTGCACGCCTGAGGCGCGAACGATCGACGCTGAGGGCGGCAGCTGCGAAGGCACGCAACGGTCGCATCGATGCGCGCGGCCAGGCATGGTCAGATGCACGCGCTGGGTGGTAAGGTCGAGCGCCGCTGAAGGCGGCAGGATCGGCTGCGCGTGGCGGCGGGGGCACAGCGCGCTGCCAGACATCGTAAGCCGCACGCCTGAGGCGCGAACGAGCACCGCTGAGCGCGGGAGGGGCAGACCCCCGGCGGGGGCGGGTCGAAGCGCGGGCTTGGGAAGCATGAACGCAGGGCAGGCGAGCGATGCCAGGCCGCGTCATGTGCGCTTCGATTCCACGCGGGTGCGCAAGAATTCCGAGACGCGGTCGACCATGCTGCCGTGCTCGAAGTTTTTGGCGTCGACCATGTCTGCGTCGATCTCGATCGTAGGGATGCCCGCGGCTTCTAAGCTCAGCTTGGTCAAGCGAGTGCCGCTCACAGACAAGCGATTGCTGCTCGGCACGAGGATCAGGGCAGCGTCGATGCCGCAGCGCTTGGCTTCAGCGACCATCCACTCGTTCATCCAGGGCGGCAAGTGCAGCACTTCGTTGAGCGAGCACACGCGGCTCGCGAGCGCGCGTAGCGGCTGCTCCAGGCCGAGCCGGATGTACTGCGGCCCAGCGAACGCGAGGTACATCGACCAGACGAACACGGCGCCGTGGCGCTCTTCGAGCGCGTTGTAGAAGCCCGGATCGTGCCACAGACCGGCGCCGATCCACATCAGCCGAATGCGCTCGTTCTCGCAGACGACCGCGCCTTGCTCGATGCGTGCGGCCACCTCGTCGCGGAAACGCTGCGCGTGGCTCACGGCCCACTCCGAGCCGCGATGCCACTGCGGGATCATCACGTTCGGGATCTGATCGACCACGCTCACCGGGCAAGGGCGTGCTTTGCCGATCATCAGCGCGGCTTCGTACATCAGCGATTCCTGCTGGTTTACGCGTTCCATCAACGCGAGCAGCTTGTCGTAATCGAAGCGCCGGCCGGTCTCGCGCTCGAGCAATGCGATCAGGCCCTCGAGCTCCTTCACGTGCAAATCGATGCGGCGCGGCTCGTAGACTTCTTCCCACTCCAAACGGCTCTTCTCGAACCAACGCGGCTCTTTGTGCGTCCAGCCTGGCGCTTCGAACAAGTAGCAGTGGGTCTGCATCGCCTTGGCCCAGTGCGTGAACACGCGTTGCACGCAGTCGCAGGTCATGCGCGCGGTGATCACGGTCGGGCGCGGCAGCCCACCCCAAGGCGCGCGTGCGGGATTCGCATCGAGCGTGCAGCCGAGGCCCAACGTGCAGTAGCGGCAGCTGTTGTCAGGGTAGCCGTGATCTTGCAACACGCGCAGGTAGTGCCCGCTCAGCTGCTTCGCGGACAGATACGCCGACCACCACTGGTTCGTGAGCAGTGGGATGTCGAGCGCGTGGAAGATCTCGTGCGCCGTATCGGCCTGCGCGATCGCAAATGGCTCACGATCTTGCACCACACGCTTTTGCAGCGTCTTCGCAAACTCACGCTGGTGGGCCATGGCGAGCGCAGTCGAGCTCAAGTCCTTGCGGCTGCGGGCGGCGTTCGATTCGGTCATCGTGATGCTCCGTGTGCGGTCCGCGCGCGGCTCGCTAAGTCGCTGCGAGGGGCGTTCGAATCGTTCATTGCTCTCTTTCGAGAGCGGCGCACGCGCGGGTCCACGCATGACGACGTGGGCGTCGTGACAGCGCTGCGCGCGGCGTTCAGTTTGGTCACAGCGATGCTCCACGTGCGGCCTGCACGACGAGGTGGGCCTGCGATGCGGCTGTGAGCGGCGTTCGGCCTGGTGATTGCCCGCCACGTGCCTGGGTCTCGGCGTCGCGGAGCGCGGCGTTCGGGGCGGTCATTGCGTGCGCGCGGGCGCCGATGGAGGACCGGTGCGCCTTGCGATGGCGCTGGGCTTGGGCGCGTTCGTGAAGTTTGCGGTTGTGCTGCATCTCGCCATAGCTGGGTCATGTCTTGGCATCCTCGGGGCCCTGGGAGCTGAAGAATGCGCGCAACGTGGGCGCGATTTCGGCGCTCGGTGGGTAGGGCTGGCGTGTGAGCGTCAGGCTGCGGATGCCTCGGCTTTCGAGCGCGGCGACTTGGGCCGGGTGATCCCAAGTCAGGCCTTCTTCTTCGCTGTAATAGAAGAAGACTGCAGCGCGTGCGCCGCTGTCAGCGGCGAGGTCGAGCAGCACGGACAGTGGCAGCGGGTAGCTGCGGGTGGATAAGCTGTGCTTGTGGTAGTGCTCGCTGAGCGCGCTGAGCGGCGCAGGTCCTTCTGGGATGACAGGCCCGAACGACCAGTCGCCTCGGCTGTGGAACTCGGCCACTACTTGGCCACCTGCGCGTGCGATCGCGTGGTGCAGCGCGGGCGTGTCGTGCGCGCTGCCGATCAGCAGCGTGGGAACGCCAGGCTGCGCTACCGTTGCATTCAAGTCGCGCAGCGCGGCCAATGCGATGGCAGGGTCTTGGCGCTGCACGGCTGTAAACAGGTCCAATGCGTCCGCGCCAGCGAGCGTGCTCGGCCGCTGGTAGCGGCGCTGCAGGCAGCGTTGCAGCTCGCTGCGGACTTGATTGTACAGCGCGATCGATCGCACGAGCACGCTGTCTTCGAGCTGCGTGCCAGAGAGTGCTTCCAACTTGCGAGCGAAGAGCCGTGTGCTCTCGAGGTTGTAGTGCGCGCTGCTCTCGTTCGGCAGCTTCTGCAGATCGTAGAGAAACGGCTCGGGCAAGCGCTCCCGGAAGCTGCGGCTGAGCTCACACAAGTAGTAGTACAAGCGTTGCCAAGCATCGATCGAGCGCGGCAGCACGAGCAAACTCGCATCGCGCAGCTCGCCTTGCAGCAGCTGCTCGAGCGCGGCGCGCACCATCGGCTCAAAGCCCGGCTCCAAGTAGTAGTCGGCGCGGCTGTAGTCGCTACGCGGTGCCGTTGGCAGCTGCACTGCGAAGCAGCCACACGCGTGGATCAGCTCCACAGGAATGTCGTTCGACACGCACAACACGATCGGGCGCCCGCTCGCTTGAGCTGCGGACAGCGGATGTTCGAGCACGGAAGTGAACCGGGGATCTGCAAGCGTCATGACAACATCTCTCAGTGACCGAGCACGCTGGGCAACCACAGCGCGAGCTTGGGCGCGACGATCAATAGGCCTAGGTGCAAAAAGTCCATGCCCAAAAATGGCAAGATGCCTCGGAAGATCGAGCGCAGGGGAATGTCCGGGGCGAGTCCGTGGATCACGTATACGTTCATGCCGACCGGGGGATGAACGAATCCGATCTCCATCGCGCGCACGAGGAAGATCCCGAACCAGATCGGACTGAGGCCGAGGCGCAATGCGATCGGCAGAAACACAGGCGTCGTGAGCAGCATCAGCGCGAGGCCGTCGAGGAAGCTGCCGAGGATCAGCAGCGTGACCGCCATCGCGCACGTCGCGGCGATCGGCCCTGCGTCGAGATCGACGACGAACTGCGCGACGCGATCGGGGATGCGCGTGACGCCGAGAAATGTGCTGAGCAGGTGCGCCCCGAGCAGCACCGCGTAGATCATTCCGGTGGTCTTGAGCGTCTCACGCAGCGCGTTGAGCAGGGCCTCGACCGTCAGACGCCGGCGCGCAGCGCACAAACCCAGCGCGCCCACGGCACCCACGGATGCGGCTTCCGTCGGCGTGAACCAGCCTGCGAACATGCCGCCCAGTACCACTGCAGCCAACAGCGTCACGTCGAGCAGACCGAACACCGCGCGCCGGCGCTCTGCCCAGCTCGCGCGCGGGGTCTTGGGTGCGAGCGCGGGCCAGCGCCAGCACAAGAGTAAGATCGCGATCATGTAGAAGAGTGCTTGGCTCAGGCCGGGGATTATCGCTGCGGTGAACAGCTTACCGATCGATTGCTCGGCCAAGATGCCGAACACGATCAACGCGCCGCTCGGTGGGATCAACACACCCAGCGTTCCACCGGCCGCGAGCACACCTGTCGCCAGCGCAGGCGAATACTGCTGCTTACGCATCTCGGGCAGCGCGGACAAACCGATGGTCGCCGTTGTCGCCAAGCTCGAGCCGCTGATGGCGCCAAAGCCCGCGCAACCTGCGATCGACGCGAGCGCGAGACCGCCCGGAAAGTGCCCGATTAGCTTCGCCGAAGCGTTGAAGAACTGCTGCGTAGCGCCAGCGGCGAAGCACACGTGCGCCATGAACACGAACAGCGGCAAGACGCCAAGCTCGTAGCTGCTCACCGAATGGAATGCGAGAACGCCGGCTTTCGCGAGCGCCGCTTCGGGCGATAGGAGCACGCACAAGCCCACGCCGCCGACGAGGCCCATCGCTGCGGCGATCGGCACGCCCGCGCTGAGCAGCCCAAGCAGCGCGCACAAACCGATGACGCCGATCAGCTCCGGTGTCATGCGTCCACCTTGTTCTTGAGTACGCGCACCATGAAGCAGATCACGATACCGACCAAGCTCGCGCAAAAGATCACGCGCAAGGGCATGATCGGAAGCTGCAAGAGCTCGCTCTGCTCATCGCCATGCCAGAGGTCGAACACCAAGACCGCGGATCCTGCGAGGATAAACGAGAAGAACACCGCGGCGAGCAGATCGCTCGCGCGCGCGAACGCTAGCTTGGGACGCGCAGACAAGCGTTCCGTGAGCAGATGCACGCTGGCGTGTCCGCGATCGAGTGTCACGCCGAGCAGCGACGCCGACGCCATGCAAACGATGCACAGCTCACTGAGCTCGATCGAACCGAGCAACGGCACACCACTGCGCCGACCAGCAACAGCGGCAAAGTCGACCAACATCGCACCCAGCAGGCCAAACGAGCCGATCGCAAACGCGAGCCGCGTCAAAAAGCCGACAAGCTTACTCATAAGACATCCAGACCGGCGGCCCGTCAGCCGCAAACGAACGCAGGCACGGCACGCAGCGAAGCGCGTTCATCCTGGCAACCTCTCCAGCTCGCGCAGTCGCAAGGTTGTGCTTTGCGCCCGTGCGAGGCGCTCGGGCCTCTCTGCGCGTGCAGTCCTCTCAGCGTGCAGCGTGTGCACGCTGAGAAGCGCATGCCTACGACGCTTGAGCCTTCCAAGGCGTACAGTCGCAAGCGCATCGACCCGGCGCAGCAATCTCAGATCACGTTCAAGGCTTCCAGCACGCGCGGCTGCAAGTGCTTGCACGCAGCGAAGCGCATTCCTGCGGCGCTCGAGCGTTCCGGCTCGTGCCGTTGTGAGCGTGTGCGTCGCGCCGGGTAGCGCCGTCATATGACGCCCAAGCTGTCGAGCTCGCGCATTTTTGCTTCGCTGTAGCCGAGTAGATCTCCGTAGATCACTTGGTTGTGCTGTGCGAAGCGTGGCGCTGGCTTGTCGAACGCCGCGTGCGCCTCGGAGAACTTGATCGGCATGCCCATGCCATACACTTCTGCCGACGCGCCGTGCTCCGGGTGCGTGAGCGGTACGCACTCTTCGCGGGCCAAGACGCGTTCATCGCGCACCGCGGCGCGCGGGCTGCGCACGGCGGCAGCAGGTGCACCTTGTGCGAGCAACGCCTCGACGGCGCTGTCCGTGCTGTGCGTAGAGGCCCATTGTGCGATGCGCGCGTCGAGCTCTTCGCGATTGGCGACGCGCGCGTCACGCGTCGCAAAACGCGGATCCGATGCGAGCTGCGGCTCGCCCATCGCGCGAAAGAGCGCGCTGGCGAATGCATCGGTCGGCGCACAGATCGCGATGTGCCCGTTCGCTGCGGGGTACACGCCGAACGGCGTCAAGCGCGCGACGGTCGGTCCGGTTCGCAGCGGAACGCCGAGTGTCTCGAGCAGATCAAAACCTTCGCCTGCCATCAGCGCAGTCAGGGTGCCGAGCATCGACACATCGACGTGTTGTCCAATGCCCGTGATGCGCGCCATGTGCAGGGCCGACAGTATGCCGACGACCCCAAACAAAGGCGTGATGAGATCGGCCACTGGCAAACCGATGCGCGTGGGCGGGTCGCCTTCGTCACCTGACACTTGCATGACACCACTGAGCGCTTGGATGATCGTATCCATCGCTTTGTTCGGACCGGGACTGCCGTATCCAAAGCCAGTGATCGAGCAGTAGACGATCTTCGGCTGAATGCTGCGCGCGAAGCTGTAGCCGACACCGAGTCGGTCGAGCGTGCCGAGGCTGAAGTTCTCGACCACGATGTCAGCTTTATGCAGTAAATCAGCAAACACTTCGCGCCCGCGCTCGTGCTTGAGGTTCAAGCGCACGGCCTCTTTGTTGCGCAAACGGTTGAGCGCGGAGATCGAGAAATCATCCGGGTTTTCACGCACGAGCGTAACGCCCTGCGCGCCCAAGTATGGCGCGTTGTTGCGCGATGTATCCGGCGCGTCGGGCCCTTCGATTTTGATCACGCGCGCTCCGAGACCTGCGAGCAGCGCGCTCGCAAATGGACCCGCTAGCGCAACAGTGAGATCCAACACGACGATGTCCGAGAGCGGTCCTCGAGCCTTGAAAGAGTCCTGTACGGATTGAGTCATATTGCTCGCTCAGCGCGTAGTGTTGAGCATTCTTAGTGAGTGATCGCGCGTGTGATGAATGGGGAATACAACACGCTTACGTGCGTGGGAAGCACGAAAAGAGAGTGACATAACCTAGGTGCGATGACATGTTGCGACCAAAGAACAAAGCTGCAACGCGAAGGGCGCGTTCGTAGCTCGGTGCTGTTGTCACGGAGAGAGAACGCAATGCGTCGAGTCTCGCGTGTAGCGGTAGCTTGCGTGCTGTGCTGGCTTGGTTGTTGGGCGACAACTTCTCACGCGCAAGATCCAGTTGTGCCCGATGCCGGCGCGCCCGATGCCGCAGCGCCGCCACCAGCAGCAGAAGCTCCGCCAGAATCTGAAGCACCGCAGCCAGAAGCTGCACCCGCGCTGATAGTGGATGACAGTCCCGTGCCGGCAGTAGCCGCGCCCGAGCAAGAAAGCACAGGCGTGTCTGAGATCGTGGTCACCGCGCAGCGGCGCAAGACCAATCTCCAGCAGACACCGATCTCGATCACCGCGGTCACCGCCGAAACGCTGCGCGCACGCGGGGCGGTCGACCTCGAAGGTGTGGCCGAAGCGACGCCGAACATGCAGCTCACCACCTCGGGCAACGGCAGCGGCGGATCGAGCTTCGCGCAGGTGTTCATCCGCGGCGTGGGTCAGCCGGACTTCATCATCACCAAAGACCCTGCAGTCGGCATCTATGTGGACGGCGTATACCTCGCGCGTGCTCCGGGTGCGCTCTTGGAGCTACTCGACATCGAGCGCGTGGAAGTGCTGCGCGGACCACAGGGCACACTGTTCGGCAAGAACACGGCGGGCGGCGCGATCAGCGTGATCACAAAGCAACCGGAGGGTGAGCTCGGCGGCACAGCGGAGCTGCGCATCGGCAACTACGGTCGACGCGATGTCACCGGTTCGTTCCAAGTCCCGCTGATCGAAAACCGCTTGTTTTTGCGCGCGAGCGGCCTCGCTGCGAGCCGCGATGGCTATTACGAAAGGCTCATGCCTAGCGCGATCGATGGCCGCACCGCGAACGGCAACAGCCAGAATGTGCATAGTGGACGCATCAGCTTGCGCTGGGCGCCGACGGACAACTTCGATGTCGTGCTCGCCGCGGACAGCACGGTCCAGCGCGAGACTGCGACCGACTACCAAGCTGTGGGTACGTCGAATTCTGCGAACATCGACCTCTACAATCGGCTCGTGCTCGCGCCGCGCGGGCAGATGTACGGCCCGCGCTGGATCGCTCCGCGCCCTTGGACGACTTATTCCACCTCGCCTTCGTACAGCAACGTGGATGTGTGGGGCGCGTCGGGAACATTCAGCTGGGACCTCGGCCGCGCGCAGATCAAGCTGATCTCCGCGTACCGTGCGTTGCGCGTCGCGACCAAGGCGGATGCCGACGGCACGCCGTTCGACATCGTGGCATCGGATGGCATCCGTATAGACCAGAACCAGCTCAGCCAGGAGCTGCAATTCTCAGGCAATGCGTGGGAGACGCGCATCCATTGGCTGCTCGGTCTTTGGTACTTCCAAGAGCATGCCAAAGACGTGCAGTCGTCGCGGCAGCTCGTCGGCCTGTTCGAAGCGCTCGAAGGCGCACCTGCAGGCTCGGTCGATCCACCCGGTCGCGCGGGGCTTTGTCCGGCGGAGGGCGGCGGACCGATGGAGTGTCTCGGCGGCGCGGGCAACATGGGCAATGTTCGCTTCGACCAAACGCGGCTCGGGCGACGCGACTTGAAAGGTCGGAGCTACGCTGCCTTCGGGCAAGGCTCACTGCAGATCACCGATGCGCTGAGCATGACGGCCGGCGCGCGCATCAGTCGCGAGGAAAAAGACTTCGTCTATTTCGAGACGCGGCCGCTGCAAAACGACCGAGTCAGCTTCGACAATGTGCGCGCAGCGCCGAGCTGGAATGTCGCCACACCTAAGCTCAGCATCGAGTACCAATTTACGCGCAGCTTGATGGCTTACAGCTCGTATGCGCTTGGCTTCAAAGCAGGCGGAGTGAACGGACGGCCCACGCGCCCAGATCTATTCACGGCTTTCAATCCGGAGTGGCTGACGACATTCGAGCTCGGTGCGAAGAGCGAGTTTTTCGACAAGCGTCTGCGCGTGAACGTGGCTGCGTTCTTCAGTCGCTACACGGACATTCAGATCAGCCGCAATACCGTGGACAACGACGGCGCGTTCATCCGCTTGGAGCAAAATGCCGGTACAGCGCGCATCTTCGGCTTCGAAGCTGAGATCACTGCGGCGCCCGTGCGCGGCCTGCAGCTCAATGCCACGGCGGGCTACAACAACTTCCGCTTCACATCGCTCTTGCCGCAGATGGCTGCGATGGGGACGCCGTTGCTCACGCTGGACAACAAGCTTCCATTTACTCCAGCTTTGGTAGGAACAGTCAGCGCGGCTTATCGCATTCTGATGGGTGTGGCAGGATCGCTCACTCCGCGCGCCGATCTGAACTATTCGAGCAGCTACTACATCGACATCGACAACACTGAGGCGGTGAAGCAGAAGCCGTTTGTCTTGCTCAATGCGCGCATCACGTATGCACCGGAACGTGCCGATTGGGAACTGTTCGCAGCTGTGACCAACCTCACTGAGCGTGCCGTGATCGGCTCGGGCGTCGCTTCGCCCGCGAACGGAAATCAAATTGTTAGCTATCGTCCACCACGCATGTTTTTCGCGGGTGCCCGCTTTAACTTCTAAGTGATGTATGCTGGCTGAGAGTCATGACCTCTCTCTCAGCGGATAGCTGCAGCATCGCGTTCTTGGGCGACCTGATCTTGGGTGAGCCGGAGCCGGACTTTTTCTTCGAGCGTGCGCGCGCCGTGTTGAGCTCCAAGGATTTGGTCGTCGGCCATCTCGAGGTGCCGCACACGCATCACGGGCGCGAGCTGGCGTTCGATGTTCCTGCAGAGCCGCACGATCCGGAGCGCTTGTCGGCGCTCGCGCGTGCAGGCGTGCATGTCGCGACGATGGCAGGCAACCACATCTACGACTTCGGTCGCGAGGGCATCGTCGACACGCTGGAGGCGCTGGCTGCCACGGGGGTTGTGACATGTGGTGCCGGAGTCGACCTGCAGAGCGCATGCGCGCCTGCACGCGTAGAGCGACGACAGCAGCGCATCGGTATCCTCAGCTACAACTGCGTGGGTCCGCGCGAAGCGTTCGCCCAGGAAGCTCGCGCGGGCTGCGCGTACGTACGCATCGTGAGCACTGTCACTGGCGAAGAGGTCGGCCCGCAAACCAAAGAGCTGCAGGCGACGATCCCCGCGTCGGACTCACTCGAAGATCTCTCGCGTGCGATCGAGCAGCTCGCACGCGAGGTCGATGTGGTGGTGGTCGCGCTGCACAAAGGCATCGTGCACACGCCTGCGTTGCTCGCGGGGTACGAGCGTCCAGTCGCGCGCGCCGCGGTCGAGGCCGGCGCGCACATCGTGGTCGGTCATCACTCACACATCTTGCGCGGAATCGAGCTCTGGCGCGGGCGGCCGATCTTCCACGGGCTCGGCAACTTCGTGACGGTGACGCGCGCGCTGAACCTCGACAATCCGCATCCAGCGCGCGCGCGCTGGGCCGAAGAGCGGCGCAAGCGCTTCGGCTTCACGCCCGATCCTTTGTACGTCAACTATCCGTTCCATCCCGAAGCCAAGCACGCGATCATCGCGGATTGCCGTGTTGGTACGCGCGGCCATGTCGACGCGGGCTACTTGCCATGCTGGATCCTTCCGAGCGGGCAACCTGAGCCTTGTGGTCGCGATGCGCGCGGGCAAGCTGTGTTCGACTACGTCGCGGAGATCAGCCAGCGCGCGGGGTTTGCCACGGAGTTTGCGTGGCAGGGCGACCGGGTGCTGGTGCGATGACGGAATTACTCACGGGCCTTTCGGTCGTGGAGCTGACCGGAAACCTGGGAGAGACTTGCTGTCAGTTTCTCGCGTCACTCGGCGCGCGTGTGACGCGTGTCAGCACACCACACACGCTGCACGCGCTGCGACCGCTGCTCTCAGCGGCAGACGTGCTGGTCGAGTACAGCGGGAGCAGCGAGCTCTTGGCGCTGCGTGCAGAGCATCCGCGCTTGATCCACGCATCGATCACGCCGTTCGGCGCCGCCGGGCCACGTGCGCACTTTCGCGGTGGCGAGCTGGTGTGTGCAGCCATGGGCGGCGTGCTGCGCATGCTAGGTGATCGCGACAGAGCGCCTGTCAAAGAGGCGCTCGATGCGTGCCTGTTCCACGCGCACGGCGCTGCGGCCGCAGCGATCATGCTGGCGTACCACGAGCGCGAGCTGAGTGGCCGCGGCCAGCATGTCGACATCTCGGTGCAGGAGGTGGCAGCGAGCCGGCTCACGAACGCCGTGGTGCTCTACCAGTTCGATCAGCGGCGCTTGGAACGGACCGGCCAATGGCTGCAGTACGGGCGCGCAGCCGTACGCTGCATCTGGCAGCTGCGCGACGGCTATGCGTTTCACACGCTGATGTCCGGGCGTTTTGGCGCGCCAGCGAACGCCGCGCTGTCCGCCTGGATGGATGAGTTGGGCTACGATAATCCATTGCGCGCGGTCGATTGGCTGCGCTACGACCGGAGCGCATTGCCGGCTGAGACCCGCGCCGTGTGGGAGGCGGCGCTCGGCACATTCTTCAGCGAGCGCAGCAAAGCCGAGCTCGACGGCGAAGGGCAACGGCGTGGCATCAACGCCGCGGTGTTGTGCGAGCCCGCAGACGTGCTGGCTGATCCGCAGCTGCGCGCACGCGGCTTCTGGCTCGCGAGTGAGCGCGATGGCAAGGCCCTGCAAATGCCGGGGCACTTTCTGCGCGCGCAGCTGACGGCTCCACGCGAAGTCCATCCACTGCCGCGGCGCGTCGCGCATCCGTCGGCGGCGCTTGCCGGGGTGAAGGTGCTCGATTTGTCGTGGGCGCTCGTGGGCTCGCTCAGCACCAAAGCGCTCGCCGATCACGGCGCGTGCGTGGTCAAGGTCGAGTCGCGCAAGCGCCCGTGTTTGACCCGGCTCGACGTGCAAGTAGCGCGCTCCAGCGCGACCAGCCTCGACGACAAACCGTGGTACGCCCAGCTCAACTCGAGCAAGCTCAGCGTTCAGCTCGATCTGAAACATCCGCGTGCGCGCGAAGTGCTCGCCCCGCTCATCGAGTGGGCGGACATCGTGGTCGAGAACTTCTCGCCGGGGACGCTCGACAAGCTCGGCCTGAGCTACGCGAGCCTGCAAAAGAAGAAAGCCGATCTGATCGTGATCAGCGCGAGCGCGTACGGTCAAACCGGGCCGCTCAGTCAGAGCTGGGGTGTCGACGGAACGATCGCAGCGCGCAGCGCGCGCACGTTTTTGAGCGGCTGGTCCGATCGTGATCCGGTGCTTCCGGGGGCTGTGCCGTATGCGGATGCTGTCGTTCCGCAGTTCATGGTCGCGGCCTTGAGCGCCGCGCTCACGCGCCGCAGGCATACAGGACAAGGTTGTTATATCGATGTCTCGATGCTCGAGATCTCGGCGCATCAGACCGCGCGTGCGCTCTTGGAGCAGCAGCTGGGAGCGGCGCCGAGTCGCGGCGGCAATCGCGACCGGAGCGTGTGGCACCAGGGTGTGTACAAGGCCCGCGGCGACGATCGCTGGATCGCCATCAGCCTGTTCGACCGCGCTGACTACCAGCGCTTGTGTGAAGTCGTGCCGGAGCGCTGGCCGCCAGCAGCGGCAGTCGAAGCGGGCCAAACTGATGCCCTCGATGCGAGAATAGCCGATTACACGGAGCAGCACGACGCGCACAGCTTGATGCAGACGCTGCAAGCGGCAGGCATCGCGGCCGGCGCCGTCCAAGACATCGCAGATCTGATGGACAACGATCCGCAGCTACGCTCGCGACCCGCGTGGGTCACGCTCGACCACGCAAAGCTAGGGCCATTCGAACACCAGACCACGCCCTACCACCTGGATCGCACGCCCGGCAGGCCAACGGCGGCGCCGCTACTGGGCGAACACTCCGAACACGTCTGCGTGCACCTTCTAGGTCTAAACATAGAACGCTACCGCGAGCTTCAAAAAGCAGGCGTTTTCACCTAACCCGACCCTGAGCCCGCTAAATCTGCTCCGATCGTGATCGTACCCGTTCACGCTCGCGGCCACGCTCACGGGGAGCGCTCACGTCCACGGGTAGGATCACGGTCGGACCTCTTGACAGCGTTTCTATTCAAGCGCGACCAGTAAGCTGGGCCGTATGGGACACAACTTTGGGTAGGCGGAGGTGTCTTAATATTGAGCAATACATAATTGCACATGAGGTGCATTGAAATCGAGCATGGCCGGGGTACCGTGCGTACGCACCGTAGGAGGTCGCTTTGACGCGCGTGACCGATGCTGCTTTCGATGTGGTGATCCGGGGCGGGCAAGTTGTCGACGGCACCGGCGCTCCTCCTTTCGAGGCCGACGTGGCGCTGCGAGACGGGGTGATCGTCGCTGTGGGCCACGTCGCCGGCCGTGGCGTCGAGGAGATCGACGCGCGTGACCGCATCGTCACTCCGGGCTTCGTCGACATCCACACGCACTACGACGGGCAAGCGACTTGGGATACGCGCATGCAGCCTTCCTCGCTGCACGGCGTGACCACCGTGGTGATGGGCAACTGCGGCGTGGGCTTTGCCCCTTGCCGCCCCCAAGATCACGAGCGCTTGATCAAGTTGATGGAGGGCGTGGAAGACATTCCGCTGCCCGTGCTCTCCGAGGGGTTGCCGTGGACTTGGGAGCACTTCCCCGAGTACTTGGACAGCTTGCAGACGCGCAGCTTCGACGTAGACATCGGCGCGCAGCTGCCGCATGCCGCGCTGCGCGTGTACGTGATGGGCGAGCGCGGCGCGAACCGCGAGCCTGCGACCGACGCTGAGATCGCCAGCATGGGCGCGCTCGCGCGCAGCGCCGTCGAAGCGGGTGCGCTGGGCTTCACCACTTCGCGCACGCTGAATCATCGCACGAGCGATGGTCAGCCCACACCGACCTTGAATGCGAGTGAAGCTGAGCTCACTGGCATCGCGCTGGCGCTCGGCCAAGCCAAGCGCGGCGTGCTGCAGTTTGTCTCCGACTTCGTAGATGCGGAACAAGAGTTCGGCATGTTGTGCCGCATTGCAGAGCGTTCGGGACGCCCCCTCTCATTTTCGCTCACGCAGCACGCGCGCGTGCCCGAGCAATGGCAGCGCATGCTCTCGTGGCTCTCCGACGCCAACGCGCGTGGCTTGCCCATGCGCGCGCAGGTGTGCGGGCGCCCGGTCGGCGTGCTGCTCGGCCTCGAGCTGACGATCCATCCCTTCGTCACGCATCCGAGCTACCGCGAGATCAGCAAGCGGCCGCTCGCAGATCGCGTGCGTGCACTGCAAGATCCCGCGTTCCAAGCGCGCCTGCTGGAAGAGCAAACCACCTCGACGCGCGGCCTGGTTGCACAGATCAACCGCAGCTGGGACCAGCTGTTCTTGATGCAAGAGAGGCCGGACTACGAGCAGCCGGCGAGCCAGTCACTGGCAGCGCTCGCTGCTGGTAGCGGCAAGAGCGCAGCAAAGCTCGCGCTCGAGCACATGCTCACTCGCGCCGGGCGCGGCATGTTGTATCTGCCGTTCCTGAATTACGCGAACGGCTCACTCGAGCCCAGCTACCAGATGCTGCAGCATCCGTTCGCGATGCCGGGCTTGTCGGACGGTGGTGCCCACGTCGGTGTGATCTGCGACGGCAGCTTTCCGACCTCGAACATCACGCACTGGACGCGCGATCGCACGCGCGGTCCCAAGCTCGCGCTCGAGCACATGGTCCGGATGCAGACGCGCGTCACGGCCGAAGCGCTCGGCCTCTTTGATCGTGGCTTGATCAAGCCCGGCTATCGCGCGGACCTCAACGTGATCGACTACGACAGGCTCGAGCTGTGCGCGCCGGAGGTGCAGTACGACTTGCCCGCAGGTGGTCGCCGCTTGATGCAACGCGCAAGCGGTTACAGCGCGACGTTGGTCGCAGGCCAGATCACCTATCGCGACGGCGAGCCCACCGGCGCGCTGCCCGGCCGCCTCTTGCGCGGCGGACAGCCCGCACCCAACAACTAAAACGGAGCGAGAGCGATATGACACCGGAAGTCCTAGAGACTCAGTGTGAGTGGTCGGCCGAAGACGTACGCGACAGCGAGCAGTGGACCGAGCAGCTCAGCGCATCCGAGATCAAAGAGCTCGACGAAGCGATCGCGTATGCGCGCACGCGCTCCGACAATTTTCTAGAGATCAGCAAGCACGAGTTTCCGCTGCCCACGCTCGCTGCGCGCCTCCGGCGCATCGAAAACGACCTGATCAATGGGCGCGGCTTCGTGCTGATCCGTGGCCTGCCACGCGAGCGCTACAGCAACGACGAGATGTGTCTCGCCTATTGGGGCATCGGCGCGCACTTGGGTAAACCTTGGCCGCAGAATCACCGCGGTCACTTGCTCGGCGACGTGACGGATCAAGGCAAGAAACCAGAGGATGCTGATTCGCGCGGCAACGAGATGGGCCAGATCGGCTTGGACTATCACTGCGATGGTTCAGATCTGGTCGGTCTGATGTGCTTGCGCAGCCCAGCATCCGGTGGGCTTTCGGCCGTGTGCAACTCGGTCAGCTTGCACAACCGCTTGGTGCGCGAGCATCCCGAGTGGGCAGAAGAGCTGTACTCGCCGCAGCCCTACGACATGCGCGGTGAGCACAAGCCCGGCGCGCGCGCTTGGTACAGCGTGCCGGTGTTCACGCGCTGGAACGATCGCGTGTTCGTGCGCTTGATCTACTACTACATCCTGGCATCGCAGAAACACGCGGATGCGCCGCGCTTGACCGAGCGCGCGAGCGCCGCGCTCAAGTGGATGCGGCACGAAGCGCAGAGCAATCGCCACAGCGTGCTGATGGAGTTCCAGCCGGGCGACATGCAGTTCATCAACAACTATCACGTGCTGCACGGTCGCACGCCGTACCAAGACGATCGCGAAAGCGGCATGGTGCGCCACCTGAAGCGCTTGTGGCTCGAGACCGAAGTGCTCACCGATCGGCCGCCGCACTTCCGCAATGGCCACCGCAGCCACTGGAACGACAAGCGCTCGATCAGCCGGTTGGACGCGACGAGCTGAGTCGCACGGTGCGCCGCCGGTCGAGCTGCTCGCTCAGCGTGCGCGCCCAGCGGATCGCCGGCGTTTCGATGCCGTACCAAGACAGCGTGGCCACGAATACCGTGGCCGCGCACGCGATCCACAAGTTGAAGCTGAGCCCGATCATCAGCCCAAACTGCAAGAGCGGCCCGTGCCACACGTAGATGCCGTAAGAGACATCCGGCAAGCGCTTCGGCTCGGGCAGGGCGTACGCAGCGCCGTACACGAACAGCGCGACGCTGATCGGCTGCAAGGTGCCGAAGCTCGCGATGTCGACTGTGCGGTTCGCCACGTAGAACGCGAGCGCCGCAGACAGCGCGACCCACGCCCGCGACTTGACCTGGAAGCGCTCGGACAGCTGCCAGCACACGATGCCCGCGGCGAAGAACCGGAACTGCCCTGGGAATTGCCGCGCCAGCGCCTCTGAGTGCCAATGCGCCAGGTGGTAGAGGACGAGCGAGCCGACGAACAGCGCAGCGGTTCCAAGCGCCCGCTGCGAGCGCACAAAGGTCACGAGCAGCGGCGTCAGCACATAGAAGATGACCTCGAGCTTGAGTGTCCACAGGCTCGGGTTGAATGCTTTGACCGGTGCGTCGGCGAGCAGCCCGAACAGCGCGGGCTGTAAGAAGTTCATGAACGCGCCGTTGACTGTCAAATAACGCAGCAGCTCGCTGCCGTAGCCCGCGCTCGGACGTGCGAGCGCCAAAGCCAGCGCTGCCTGCGTGGCGATCACGAACAAGTAGAGCGGATACAAGCGTGCCGCGCGCCGCAGCCAAAAGCCTCCCAAGCTCGCGCTGCGCGCGAAGCTCGCGCTGACCACCCAGCCGCTGATCACGAAGAACGCTTGCACCGCGAGCGTCGGCGATATCAACGCGAACGCGGGCTTGGTGCCGGTGATCAATGGGAAGTGAGAGAACAGCACCGCCGAGGCCAACACGATGCGCAGGATCAGGAAGTGGGCGGGTTTGTCAGACGGGGCCATGTTTTGCGGCGCGCGAGCCATTAGCTAACAACGGCGAGCGTAAGAATTCAATCACAAGCCTGTGCAGCTGAGAGCGGAGCTGCGGTACGAATTTATCCCACCGCGCATGCACTGCCTGCGTGTAGGCTCCACTGTGAGGAGAGCGCAGTCATGAATCCCAGCGAGCTCATCGCGATCGACATCCACACTCACGCTGAACGTTCGTGTCGCCAACCAGTCGACGAGATCCAGGCGGAGTTCGACGCCGCTGCCAGCGTCTATTTCAAGGCTGACAGCAAGCGTCCCACGATCCCAGAGACCATCGCGTACTACCGGGAGCGCAAGATCGGCTTCGTGATGTTCACGGTGGACTCAGAATCCGGCACTGGCATCCAGCGCATCCGCAACGAAGAGATCGCCGAAGCCGCGCGCGATCACAGCGACATCATGCTGGCGTTTGCATCGGTCGATCCGCACAAAGGCAAAGCGGGCGCGCGCGAAGCACGGCGCTTGATCAGCGAGTACGGCGTGAAGGGCTTCAAGTTCCACCCGCCGATGCAGAACTACGCGCCGGCCGATCCCATGGCCTGGCCGATCTACGAAGTGATCGCAGAGCACAAGCTACCTGCGATCTTCCACACCGGGCACTCCGGCATGGGCACCGGCATGCCGGGCGGCGGCGGCATTCGCCTCAAGTACGGCCAACCGATCTTGGTCGACGACGTTGCGGTCGACTTCCCAGACATGAAGATCATCTTGGCGCATCCATCGTGGCCATGGACCGACGAAGCGCTCTCGATGGCCCTGCACAAGCCGAACGTGTTCATCGACTTGTCTGGCTGGTCGCCGAAGTACTTCCCACCTCAGATCGTGCGCTACGCGAATACGCAGCTCGGCCACAAGTTCTTGTTCGGCTCCGACTTCCCGCTGATCCCGCCGGACAAGTGGATCTCGGCGTTCGATCAGGCTGGCTTCAAGCCCGAGCTACGCGAGCCGATCTTGAAAGGCAACGCCGCGAAGCTGCTGCAGCTGTCAGAGGCGGGCTTCGACGATCAAGCTCTGAAGTGAGCGGCCGATCGTGCCGCTTCGGTCCAGGATACGGCTCTCCGCGAGGCCCACGCCGTGCGGCTCGACACGCGTCACGGAGTCGATGCACACCCACTCGTCGATCGGGTAGCGGTGCAGGTACACGCTGAGATCAGGATTGATGTAGGTGAAGTCGCCGCCGAGGATCTGCGAGACGCCGTTGCCGAAGTCGGCCGCAGCGCACACGCGTGACAGCGGGCTCGGCTCCTCGCCTTTGAGCAGCGGCACCTTCAGGCGGATCCAATCGGTGGCTGGGCCGGGTGTGATCAGCTGTCCGTGCACGAAGCGATGCTCGACCGCGTGCGAATGAAAGCCCGGCAGAAACGAGCCGAGCCTGGGCGCGAGCGGCTCGCCTTGCTCGGGTGGCGCTTGCGTGACGGGTTCCATCACGAGGTCTGCTGGCAGCGCGAGGTCCGCCATGCGGATGCGCAGGCCCGTGGCGCGTGCGACCTCGTGCGTGGCGCTGTGCAGGGCCGCCTCTACTAGCTGCACCTTACGGCCGGGGCGCGCAAAACGAGCGACTAAGCGCAGCGGTGCGAGCGGCACGGGCCGGAGCAGCTCCATCGTGAAGCGCGTGACGAACATCGGCGCTGCGGCGTCGGCTTCGAAGCGCTCGATCGCGCGCGCCAGCAGGGCCGCCGGTGGGCCTCCGTGCAGCGCGTCCGCGCTCCAGGGACCACGCGCCAGCGGTGTTGGAACAAAAGCCTCCCCGTCACGCACAAACAGAACACTGTGGCCTTCCAGCATGTAACCGAGGCTACGCCACAGCCCTTCGCCCGGGCGATAAAAAGCCCGCGTGTCGTGCACGAATGCATCGCTGTGACGAGCGCGACGACCCAAACGGGACGCGATGTGGCGTGCTGGCTCACACACCGCTGCAGCCGTGCGCGACCTGGCGCGCCCTGGCCAGGATCGGGCGCTGCCCGCGGATTTCAGCGGTCTGGCACGCGCGTTGCTCCACCAGAGTGTGTAGGCGTCGCGCGTTGTAAGCGCGCCGTCGATAGGAGATCTTATGACTAAAAAATATTGGATGTTTGCTGCTCTGCCGATCCTCTGTGCTGCCTGTGCCGGAAGCCAATCCGAGCAAGTGCGCGACAACAAGATGGAGCGCATCGAGCAGACCGCAGAAAATCAGGCCGAAGGCGTCGACCAGCGCGCTGAAAAGAAGCAGGAAATGGTCGACCAGAACTTCGCCGCACAGAAGGAAGCTGTGACCGCGAGCGACACGCCGAGCGCCGAGCGCTCTGGTGAAATGCTCGACCTCGCGAAGGACCGCAGCGACTATCAGGTGAAGACTCGCGCTGAGCTCGACAAGCTGGGCGTGCGTCTCCAAGCGGCACAAGAAAAGATGACGGTGTTAGGCGCCAAGGCGTCTGCGCCGCTCAAGCAGGAGATGAAGGTGCTCTCGAAGGAGCAGGCCACGCTCCAAGAGAACCTCGCTGAGATGACCGAGGCGGCGCCTGCTAACTGGGAGGCGAACAAGTCGAAGATCGACGACCGCATCTCGGCGCTCGATACTCGCATCGATAAGGTGACGAGCCAGATCGATGATGCGGCGAGCTGAAGCGCGCTGAACGTCGGTGAATGCAACGCAGCCCGGGTGCTCTGTGAGCGACCCGGGCTGTCGTGTTCTTACAGTACGCCAGTCTGGCGTCAGTCCGGAGACGGGACGACCTCGGGCGGGCAACCGAACTCGACGACGATGCTGGTTCGGCGGTTGGTCTTGAAGCCTTCGCAGGACGGACCGTAGAGCTCGATCATCGTGCGCTCTGTATCGACCCAGCCCCAGCCGTCCCCCTTGAGCACGTCCTTGTCGAACGGAATCGTGTCGCCGTTCAAATACAAGTTGGTGTTGTCTTTGTTCGCCGTCGCAGGCACGCCGCTGATGCCGAACGAGCAGGTCGCGAGGCGATCGGAGATCGCAGACAGCGCGTTCGCGAGCTCCTCTTCGTTCTCGGCGTCGACATAAGGCAGCATCATCGGATCTGTCGGATCCACGATGGCCGTGCCGCCCATCTCTACGATCGCGCGCAGCTGCTCTTCACCTTGTGGCGTGCGGCCTTCTTCCGAACCGTAGCGCACGGCAAACGTCTTGATTCCCATCCCGAGCAGCGACGCCGATGCCGTCCCGAGGCGCTCGACCATGTCGGCTTGCGCGGCTTCGACCATCGCCATGTCGTTGGGATCGAACATCTCGGGCAGCGCGCAGTTGTCGCCGCCGTCGCTCAGCAACACCACTGCGCCGAGCACACCCGCTTCTGCGAGCCTGCCTGGCGAAGCCGCGACACTCTCCAGCACCTGCACGACCGGACTGCGCCCGAACGGCAGCTTCTGAAGCATCTGCTTCATGATCGTGATCTCGGTGCCCTGCGTGGGCGGCACCTCCGGCGCGGTCGTGACGTCGCAGGCGAACAGATCGGCCATCTTGCCTGGGAAAAACTGCAAGCCGAACTCCACGTCGTCGTTGATCGGCGCGGTCAGGGACACACCGATCGCGTGCAACACTTCCTCGGCGTAGTTGAGCGTGCGGGTCATCGGGGCACCGAAGCAGGTGTCCGTCCCGTCGACGCACTCGAGGCGCGACGCAGATTCATCGAGCAAGAGCAGCACCGCGCGCGGTTTGGTCTCGACCTTCACGACCGAGGTGCCGCAAACATCTGTGTTGCAAGTCTTCTTCGCCGCGAGCTTGATGCCCGAGCGCGCAGCCTCACAGGCTTGCCCGTATAGCTCGATCTGACCGGTGTTGCCGTTCACGAAGTTCCAACCGCTCGTGCCCGTGCGATCGCGTGGCACATCCACGCCGTTGAGCGCGAACGCGAGCTGGAATGGATTCACGCCCGAGTTGGGATCCACCGCCGAAGGCACGTGGAAGCGGCAGCTCAGGATGTTCTGTCCAACCGTCTTGATCACCTCGGCGAGCTTCGATGGGTCGTCGACCTTCGGCACCTCTTTGAAGCCCGAGCCACCATGGTCGAGCAACGTCTGCAGCACTTCGACATCGGTGTTCGGCGGAACCGTGCCCCAGCGACCCGTCGAGTCGGGCATGCTCGCGGCATCGAAACCGATCGGCACGATGTGGATGTTGCGCTTGCCGATCTCGACCGCGAGCTTCTGATAGGCAAGCAGCTTGTCGTTCTTGCGCGCGAAGAACGAGCCGAAGCAGTTGTCGTTGCCGTCCGAGATGAAGATCAAATAGTTGGTGCGCGTGGGATCCGCGAGCAGCGTGTCGTTGATCAGAAACCAGTTGAGCGGATCGATCACCGGCGAGATCTCGTACAAACCGCCGAGCACGGATGGACCAGGAGGACCTTCGCCGAGGAAGTCGACGAGATCCGTGATCGCGTGCGCGCCGACGTCGAGCACCCGCGCTTGCGAAGGACCACACACGTTCGACTGATCAGCAAACTCCTCGAAGCTCCCGACCAGCTCGCCCCAGAACACTTGGACGCCGAAGTTCGCCTCCGGATTGCGCATGCGCAGATCCATGATGGCCTTCTTCACGTTCTCCCAGTGCGTGCCCATCGACGCCGAGCCATCGACTGCGACCATGACATTGACACCTGCAGGTGTAATATCCTGCGGGAGCTCGCCACAATCCGTACGCGTTGTCGTCGGTGGCGGCAACGTGGCGTCCGTCATGATGAGCGTCGGCATGTCCGGCATCATCGAGCAAAATGGGTTGCCCGGCGAACACTCCGGCGCTTCCGGAACAACGGGCGCTTGCTCTGTGGCGCCGGTACCGGCAGCCACTGCACCGCGAAAACTATTCTGCGCGGGCGGCTTGGCCGAACAAGCAGTCAGCGCGCACAGCGCGCTCAATAAGCAACCGGCCAAACCATAAGATCGCAACGACTTTGCTTGAGACATCGTTTCTTGTTCCCCATCCAACTGCGCGCTCGGCTCGAAGTACCAAGCGCACAGGACACGCTGACTGCTCGCTGAAAATGAACTGTTTGCTACTCAAACTCTCATGGTCGGGGTCGCATCGAACGTGTCGTCGCAATCTGTTTTCGAGGCGCAATGCACGCGGGCGCCAGCCCGATAGCTCTTCCGCAGCCGGTGCGAAGCGCGCTCGTCGACCTCAACCACACAGGCGATGCGTTCCTAAAGCGCCAGACCGCAGCTCAATCCCTTGAGCGCGAGCATATTCATCTTCATGCGTAACGCCACGGGCAAAGCCCGTTCAACGCATCGAAAGTGCACAAAAAGACACAACGCTAGCGGCGGCAGACCGCCGAGCAGACAATCCCTACACATTAAAAGTCGATCACTACTGAGGTAGTCTTGCCGCTCGATGGAGGGGATCGATGGTGGGGAATATCGAGCAACAATTCCGCGTGACGCCGCGCAGGTTTCCAGCGATCGACGCGCTGCGAGGTGTGCTTGTGCTCATGGTGGTTCTGCATCACGTGCACCTGCGTTTCGTCCTGAACAAGTATCCGGTCGCGACGCTCGTTCCTAAGCCGCTCGGTCGCATCATATTCTGGTCTGGTTATTACGCCGTCGTGATGTTCTTCGTCGTCTCCGGCTTCCTGATCACCCACCACAGCTTGCGGCGCTGGCAGTCGCTGCCGCGTATAAAGCTCCGGGCCTTCTACTGGCTGCGATTCACGCGCATCTACCCGTGTTTACTGCTGCTCCTAGCTGTTTTGACCACGTTTCATTTGATCGGCCTATCCGGCTATGTGATCGACCCGCAGCAAAGCTCGCTGGCGCGCGCAATCGTGGCGGCGCTGACGTTCCACTTTAACTGGCTCGAAGGTACGCGCGGGTACCTGCCCGGTGCGTGGGATGTGCTGTGGACACTCTCGGTGGAGGAGACGTTCTATTTCTTCTTCCCGGTGACGTGCTTGCTGCTGCGGCGCGAGAGCCTGAGCGTTTGTGCGCTGTTCATCCTGATCGCTGTCGGACCCGTGAGCCGTGTGTTGAGTGAAGGCGATCCTTGGGACAGTTACGCGTACTTGTCGTGTCTGGACTGCATCGCTTTCGGATGCTTGACAGCGTGGTTGCATGAGCGAGCTCGAACTGCGGAGCGTCCTGCGCGTACGTGGCTCACGCGCACGTGTCTGATCGTTGGGGCGTCGCTGATCGGTGGCGTCATCGCGCTACGCGAGACCGTGAGCAACTTGGGATTGGAGCGAACCGGCTTGCAGGTGACGGTGCTCGCGTTCGGCACAGCACTCGTGTTGTGGACGATCGCCGAGGCCCCAACGGATGTGCCGCCGCGTGGCAGCTCTTGGCTGCGGACCGTGGGTAAGGGCAGCTACGAGATCTACCTCACCCACATGCTCGTCGTATTCGCCACGGTTGCGCTGTTTCGCGCATCGCAGCTCGAGTTGTCGTGGGTGTTTGGCTTCTACGCGGCAGCGACTTTAACCAGTATAGCGCTGGGGCTCATCGTAGCGCGCTTCGTGGGTCAGCCGCTGGCGGCGGCGCTGCGCAGAGCTCAGCAGCGTCCAGCGGCGCAAGTGTAAGTGAGCAACCTAAACACGTGCTCCTACCCAGCTTTGTGTGCAGCCAACAGCGGCACGGTTCGATTGCCGCTTGGCACATGCTGGCACAAGCTTAGGGATGGGCTCGGCGCAGCTCGGCAAGTCTGTGGCACGTTTGCTGCTGACCTCCGAACGAACGCCCACGGAGGTTTGCGAATGGCAGGATCGAAGGCAGCGCGCTTGTGGCTGGGTAGCTTATTGATCTGTACCTGGGCCGCGTCGGCCCAAGCACAAGAGTGTCAGAAGAACGACGATTGCCCGAAGGGCTTCAGCTGCGAAGCCAGCATGGGCGTCCCGGATTGCGCCGCGCCGCCGTGTGAACCGGGTGCGGAGTGCCCTGAGCCCGCGCCGTGCGACGCGCCTGCCCCGACCCACAGCTGCCAGCCCGCAAGCTGCGCGGCTGACGCCGACTGCGGCGAGGGCATGGTCTGCTTCAAAGAGACCTTCACAGAGTGCATCAGCAGTGGCGCACCTGCCTGTGGCCCGGGCGACGACTGCGAGATGCCGGCGCCTCCGGACGAGCCCAGCTGCAGCGAGCGACAGATCGCGCTGTGCATTCCGCGCTACGTGCTGCCGTGCGAGCAAGATCTCGACTGCGGCGAGGGCTTCAGCTGTGAAGCGGGCGAAGAGTGCATGTGCTCGGGCTCATCGGGCGATGTCGCTGACGGCGGCACAGCCGAGCCCAACATGGGCGAAGACTTCGCTGACTTCGCGTCGGTGCCACCCGCCGATGCGGGTATGGATCGGCCTGCGCCCGCGCAGGATGCAGCTGTCGGCGGCGAGGAGCCCACTTGCGAGTGCCGTCCGACCGAGCGCAAGCACTGTGAGCTCAAGGAGATGACCTGCAGCACCGACGCGGACTGCCCGCGCAACTTCGCATGCAAGCCGTACGGAGATGACGCCGCGACCTGCTCGAGCTCCGATTCAGGCGATGCGATCTGCGCGCCCGAGCCCGCGGCGCCCTCCGAGCTGCGCTGCGTGCCGCGCTACGATTGGCCGACGCGTGGTGGAACGAAGGGTGATGATGAGGAATCTCCTTCGGATGGTCCTGCGTATGAGGAAGGTGAAGACGCGAACCACGCTGACGATCCGGATGGTGGTGTCACTGCTGCGCCGCAAGCGCCGGGAGACCCGGTCGACGAGACGGGCTCGTGCAGCGTCAGCACGCCACGTGGTGGTGCGCTCGGTTCGTTGTTCGCACCAGTCGCGTTCGTGTTGCTCGCGCTCGGCGTCCGCACGCGCCGCAAGCAGCGCTGAGCTGCCCAAGTGACCTGCGGCGGGCGCGGCACTTCGTGTGCTGCGCCCGCATGCGTTTAACCGTTACGGAGCGAAGGTGACCTCAGTGTCGTCGTAGATGCAGCTCTTGCCGTCGGCGCCGCTGCCGGTCTTCTGCGGCTCGTCGCCTTGGCTATTGCCAGTGTAGCGATCGCACACGCCGAGCTTCATCGCGCTGTCGTGCAACAGAATGTTCTCGAACTTCGCGGTGTCGCCGTAGTTGGTGTTGATGCCCGCGAGCACGAGGCCTTTGGTGGCCTCGATGTTCTTCATCTCGACGTGCCGCTCGTGCTGCGTCTTGCAGTTTCCGCACGAGCGATACAGCTTCCCGAAGTCATCGACGATGAAGTTCTGAATGCGCAGGGTCCCCGGTCCATTGTGCTGGAACACCTTGTCCGAAGCCTTTTTCGCGCCGCCGCACTCGACGCTCATCACCTGGCTGCCTGAGTTGCCTTTGAGCGTGGCGGCGTCTTCGCCGACGTCCTCCCACCACACGTTGCGCAGCGTGCACGACCCCTCGCAATGGACGCCATCGGCGCCCGGAGCGCCCAAGATCACGTTCTCGAGCGTGGCGCCATTGCTGAGCAAGAACAGCGGATCCTGTCCCTCTTCTTGGCCGCCGATGCCGAGCGCACCCGCACCTGCGTAGCGCTTGAGCTTGCCGTCGTGCGTGCCGCTCACGCGGATCGTGGCCACCACCGGCTCGTCGCCCGTGGACTTCGGCCAAGGCGCGCAGCTCGCATCGATCGGCCCTTCGGTCGGCGCGCCGCTGCCAGCTGCGCCACTTGCGCCCGCCGCGCTCGAACCGGCTGTGCCGCTGCCAGCTGCAGTGCCGCCGCTACCAGCCGCGCCCACGCCCCCAGCTCCGCCGCCGCCCGCTGCAGCGGTCTGGCCCGCTTGGGCGAGTTGTCCCGATTGCCCAGCGGCCGCTGCACCTGCGCCGCCGCTCGCAGGCATTCCGCCTGTAGTCACCGGCGGAGTGGTCGTTGGGTTGCCACCGCTGCCGCTGGTCGCAGACGAACCGGAGCTGGGCGGCTGCGTAGTCACACCGCCGCTGCCTGCTGTCGCGACACCTCCCGATTCGGAGCCAGCTTCTTTCTCAGAAGCACAAGCGGCTGTAGAGAGCGCGCAGACACACAACATCCAGAGTCTCGAGGACATGGTGGCTACGTAGGCAGTGGCCCAACATACGGGTCAAAATCGCGAGGCCTGCGCATCCCGCTGCGCGAATCGCCTCGTCAGTGGCGAGCGCTGGATGCCAGGACGCGCTGCGTTCTGCCAGAGGCGACAGCGAATACGCGCTGCCGCACCCGACGAACGTCACGACGAAGGCAGTCGCAACGACGAACCATCCGTAAAAGACGCAGGTCCCCGTGGTCAGCGCTGATCACGCAGCCGGGTTGTAGCCTTGCACGCGGGCCGATCGTCTGACTTTTGTCCCGGGCAGTGAAGAATCGCCTCGGAGGCACGGTCTAAGCCTCGCGCCCAGCTATTTTCATCCGGGCGCGAGGAGGCTGTGATGCAAGCGCTTGTGCCAAGGATTCGCCCGCACCAGGAGTTGGCGGCCAAGGTCGTGCTCGGCGCCTGCGTGCTGGTCGGAACGCTCCTGATCCCGGTGAGCTCCAGTCAGGCGCAAGGCTACGCCGAGCAGCCCTACTACTACGAACAGTACTACCAGCCCGCGCCACCGCCGCCGCCCGTCGTCGTGGTGCCCGCGCCCGAGCCGTACCAGCGCTACTGGACGCGCCGCGAGCGACGTTGGGCTCGCCGCCATTGGATGCGTCATCACGCGCCGCACCACTGGCATCGCGACCGCCACCATCATCACCGTCACCACCACCACTGAGGTCAGGGCGGGCCGGCATGTTTGTTGATCAGGTCGACGAGCTCTTCGGCCTTGTACGGCTTGCGCAGCCAGTGCGTGACGCCCGCGCGCTCTGCACGCTTGAGTAGATCGGGGTTGCTCTCCGCGGTGAAGATCACCGCCGGCAGCTTCGCGAACTTCGGCACCAAGCGCATCGCTTCGATCAGCTCGAGCCCATTCATGCCCGGGATGTTGAGATCGCAGAGCACAAAGGCGATGTCCTGCTGCTTCAGCGCGGCTCGCGCTTGCGCGGCATCCCAAGCCTCGATGACCTCGTAGCCTGCCTTCTGTAGGACGATCCGGCAGTGGCTGCGAATGATGTTGGAGTCATCGACGATCAATATTCTCTGGGCCATTGCTCGGCTCGCTGGTCGTGCACGTGCGGGCAGCTTCTTCAGCAGTATGAGCCTCCTCGATGCGCAAAAAAATCTGGGATTGCCGTGGTAGTTTGGATGCCCGTCTCGCCTGATGGGCGGGACGTCCGCCGAGTCGCGCACATCATCGGGTGGTGTGTGTGTAGGAGCTTTGTTGTCGAAATGGCTCGGGCGACCTCTCCTGAGCTGCAGCTAACAGCGGCCCACCGTACGTTGCGGCCACGCTAGGCCAGCCGAAGGTGAGGGTGGGTATGTAGCCGGTCCCGGCGAGGAGCATTTCCAGCTCGGAGGTGCCGCCGACTTTTAGCTCCAGTCACGGCAGACCAGCCCAATGGCGCCGTTGCATGAACATCGCAAGCTCCACGCGTGACTCGCCGAGGACTGCCGATGTCAGTTCAACTCGCTATGCAGCGTATAGCTACGCCAGCAAGGAACCTCGTCGACGCCAGTGCGAATCAGACGGCGCCCTGGGATGGCACGCGCGTCCGTTGCGGCGAGGCATAGGGCGCGCACTGTCACTTGACCCAAGTAGGCCGCGCGGCTAACTGTCGCGCTCATGATCATGTTTTCGCGCAGCTCAGCGCTCTATGTCGCGTTGAGCGTGGCTGCTGCTGTCAGCTGCAAGCCCGCGCCTGAGCCGACGCCAAAGGTCGTGGAACCGCAGGTCGAGAGCTGCTCGGCCTGGCTCGACTTCGTATGCTCTCGCGTCGCGGGGCAAGATCCCCTGTGCCTCGAAGCACAAGAAGTTGTGAGCATCCTGACTTCGGACACGTGCGCAGTTGCGTACGAGCAACGCGCCTTTACCGAAGCGCAGCTGAAAAAGCGTGCGGGGCAGTGCCAGGTGGTCGTCGATAAGATCTGCGAGGATCTGCCCGGGATGACGCGCTTTTGCAAGCGCCTGCAGAAGCAAGCTGCGCGCTACACGCCGAACTATTGCGTCGACATGCTGCGCAAGTACCCAGAGACCTTGGCGCAGGCGAAGCAAGAGGTGAACGCGCCGCGCTTGAAGCCCGAGCAAGCCGCAAAGCTCTACGAAGGCGAGCCGCCCGCGTTCGGCCCCGCAGATGCGCCCATCCAGATCGTGGAGCTCGCTGACTACGAGAGCCAGTACACCCCGCAGACCGCTGCGATCATCCGCACCTTGGCCGCGAAGTACGGCGACCGGCTGCACTTCGTGATGCGCCAGTTTCCTTTGCCCGACAACAAGCACGCGCACGAAGCCGCTCAAACAGCGCTGGCGGCCCACGCGCAGGGCAAGTACTGGCCCATGCACGACAAGCTGCTCGAGAACCGCACGCATCTGGAGCGCGCAGATCTGCTGCGCTACGCCAAGGAGCTCGGCCTAAACACCGCGCAGCTGAAAGCGGCGCTCGAGCGCAAGCAATACGCAGCCGCCGTCGACGCCGATGTCGCGCTGGGCAAGTCGCTCGAAGTGGTGGGCATGCCGACCGTGTTCGTGAACAACGAACGGATCACGAACTCAGTCAGCGAAAGCGCGATCGTCGAGGCGATCGAAGAACATCTCGCGTTGCCGCGCTGAGCGTCACAACTCCGAAAGCGCCGCGCGACTCTGGGCGATCTCGCGCTCGAGCAGACTGGTGTACTTCGCGAACACTTCGTTTACGGTCCAGCGCAGCTGAGGCTCGAGCTTGTCGGAGGCGACGAAGATGACTTCGTGCCGGCCCGCGAAGCCGGTGACCTCGATCCTGCGGTGCAGGGGCCTTTGGCCGCGCCACGCTGCGTCGAGCGAAGGTTTCGATTGCTCGATCAGCTTCGGCAGCGCACGTGCGATCAGCTCCGCGATGCTGAGCTCTCTGCCGGTCGGCATACGCGCGACCAAGTCCTCGTCGACCACACGCATCCACGGATGCGCTTCGGCATCTGCCACGCGCCAGCTCTGCGAGATGATCTGCTTGCGGATTGCGGTCGGCAGCTCCGAGCCGCGCTCGAAGTGCAGGGTGAAGTGCGCGGGCATGCTGGCGCTCTCACCGCGCGCGAGCGCAGCGCCCGCAGCGAGGTAGCGCTGAAATGCAGCGTGACTACCGAACAGCACGAGACCAGAGCTCTTACCCAGCTGACCGATCACCGAAAGCACCGCGTGCTTGAGCCCGAGCGACTCGATCGTCACATCGAGCAGGTGTTGGTCGCTCGTGATCGCGCACCACGGCGCAGAGCGATAGAGATCGGCCGCAGCATCGAAGAACGCAGCCGCGGCCGGGGCGCTCGCGCCCGCAGCCAAGTACGACACTTCTTGGTCGGAGCGTTGCGCGAATTTCTCACGCAGCGCGAGCATGAGCGCATCGAGCTCGGGCGTGGGTGCACACACCACTTCGAGCTCTGGGCAAGCTGCTTGGAGCTCACGCGCGAGCGCCGCGGACGCGACGCGGATCGCGGTGGGCGTACGCTTGTGGCCGAACAACGGCTGACCGATCGTGTCGCGCAGGCTTTGCCCCGCAGCCGACAGCAGCAGGTCCGCCCGCGCGACCTGCGAGCACAGTACGACGCCGTTTTCGTCCAATAAGAACAGCGCTTCCGGTCGGTACGGCTCCTCGTCACCCGCTACGTACGCGGGAACTTTGATCAATCCACCCAGCCATTCGACGACTTTCCCGGGGCTGCTGGCTGTCATCTCGATGCAGCTACGTAGCAGGTGGATGTGGTCTGCGCACGCACCTCTCTGGAAGGTCTGGAATGTACCTGACGCGTCGTCGCGCACAAAACACGCTGCTACAGTGCGCTGCAGCAGGAGGTTACGCGTCGTGACGTTAGGCATCTCCGCTTCATCGCAGGCGAATCAGGTCAACATCCGGCGTGTGCGCGCGGAAGATTGGCAGCTCGTGCGTTGCGTGCGCTTGGCGGCGCTCGCCGATGCACCAAGCGCGTTTGGCCGCACGCTCGCGCAAGACGTCGCAGAACCAGACTCGCACTGGCAAGAGGTCACAGCGCGGAACGCTGCCGGAGAAACGAGCTGTGCGTTCCTCGCGTTGATCGACGATGTGCCTTGTGGCTACGTCGTCGGTGTGCTGACAGAGCCGAAACAAGCGGAGCTCTACGCCCTGTGGGTAGCCGCAAACGTGCGTCGGCGCGGCACCGGGCTCGCGCTCACGCAGGCGGTGGCCGTGTGGGCACGCGAGCGTGGCGCAGAGCGGCTAAGTCTGAAAGTTATCGCAGCCAACAGCGGCGCGGTCGAGCTGTACCGCCGAACCGGGTTCGATCTGGAAGTGGCTGCCGCTACCAGCTGCGGGATCCGTGAAGACCCCGCGCTGCAGTTGCACAAGCGGCTTTGAGCATCACGCGAAGCGCGTGAAGTCGTACAGGCCTTTGCCATGAGTATCCACGGCAGCGCGCAGCGTGTCGTCCATCGCTTCGCCGTGCATGATCACTTGAACGTTGTCGGGCTTGCCGCCTGACAGCTCCCAACCTCGCAACACCGCACGCTCTCCGTCGACCGAGCCCTCGAACGCGTGCGCGCTGAAGCGGCTGGACGGTGCTTCTGACACCCACGCGCCCGCATCGCCAGTGCCCACACCGGCGCCGCCTGCGAAGAAACCGTTGAGCGTCGACGCGAGAAGCGCTGTGTAGGTCATGCCTGTGGGCTGCGCGCCCGACGTGTTTTGCAGCGCGATCAAGATGCTCGTCGCCATCGCGTCGTGGTTCGCGAGGCTGGTCGAAGCGACGACCAACGGCGGGTTCATCTCGTAGACCGTGCCGGAGTCGGGGCCACCGAACAGCTGCACGCTCTCGTTCAAGGTCAGCGCCAAGCGGAAGCGGCTCTTGATCTCATCGGTGTAGTTGATCTCGGCGAATTTCTCATAGTAGCGCTCAGCGTCGTTGTGCAGGTCGTGCCGGCTGTCGTCGCGCAACCAACCGATCGCTGACTTCTGCGCGTTGGTGAGGCCCGCCAACGTGTGCGCCGAGATCCGCGGCATGTACACGATGTGATCGACGTCTTTGACGATCGCTGCCAGGCGCATGCCGCGTGGCCAGTGATGGCCTTCGGGCAGTGTCGCTTCCACGTACCCGCTCTCCCAATCGCCGTCGTCGAAGAAATGCAGCTCCGCGACGTCTTCGAGCGCGCCCAGGCCGTTGGTCTTGAAGCGTTCACGGGTGGTGCTGTAGCGCCCGCGCTGGCTGCGCCGCACATGCTCGACGCCCGCTTGATCGGCGACGATCACACGCCCTGCGCCGCGCTCCTTGAGCGCTTCGACCATCGCGCGGACCCCATTGGGCGAAGTGGTCGCGGGATGCGGATTGCCGCTGTTGCTCGCGACCTTGATCAGCACGCTGTCGCCCTTTTTGAGCCAAGACAGGTCGAGCTTTTCGAGGGCTTGCTTCACGGCGTTTACGCCATCGCCCGGCTGCAAGCTCAGGAGCACCGCGGCCGCAGGTAGGACGTCGACCTCTGCGATCGGTAGCTCGGCGGGCGGCGCTGCTGGCTTGCCGGCGTCCGCGCGCTCGGTTGATTCGGACTGTTGCTCGGTTTCGCTGGGTTCCGACGCGTCGGCGTCATCCCGCTCATTTTTGCTGGGTGGTTGATCGCTGGCGCTGCTCGAAGCGCAGGCGCTGAGGTTGATCACGAACGGAGCGACCGTTGCGAGCGTGGCGCCGCGCTGCAGGAACAAGCGGCGCGTGAGCGCGTCCAGGTCTTTTTTGTCGGCCATATTCAGCCCCTTAGGCTCATCGAAGCTGGCCACTTCTCACGCGTTTGTGGCTGCTCGGCAAGACGGACCCGCGCTGTGCACACAATTGGCGGCGAAAGGTACATGGCGTTGCGGATATGTGTCTGCCCGTGCGCGCTGCGCTCAGCGCGTTGTTCGGCAGCTGATGGCGGCGAACGAACGCGCACGGCATCGCGCAAATGCATTTTCGCTCAGCGTGCAACAATCTCGGCACGGCTCGCTGGTTGCCAGCGGCAGATGCTCGGGCGGGGCGCTGGCCCGGGCGGCAGTCGGGGTCCACCGTCTGCAGACGAGGATGTTTGACCCTCCGTCAGTTTCGGAGCCTTGCTTGTCGAGGCGATCAACGCTTTACGACCCGGTGACAGCCGTCTATCCTCGGCCCCGCCCCGCGGTGAGGTGCACGCGACTGTTGTTGTCACCGCGTCACCGCGTACGTGTGACTCGCAGATCAACGCATGCCCCCCAGTAGCTCGCTCGATTTCGGTCCGCTCACCTCCATGGTCGGCTTTCGGTTGCGAGCAGCGCAGCTCGTCATGTACGACGACTTCCTGCGCGAGGCGCCGGTGCTGGGGCTCACCCCGGGACAGTTCGCCATCCTGCTGTTGGTCGAGCACAACCCGGGCCTCACCCAACAATCGTTGAGCGACGGCATCCGCATCGAGAAGTCCACCTTGGTCGTGCGGCTGCATCGGCTCGAGGAGCGCGGCCTGCTGCGGCGCGTGCGCTCGAACAACGATCGGCGCAGCAACGTGCTCGAGGTCACAGCGGACGGCAAAAAAGCGCTTCGTTCTATGATTACCTTCGTGCGCCAGCACGAGGATCGTGTGTTGAGCGAGCTCAAGTCGTCGGAACGCCAACAATTGCTGAAGCTTCTAAGCAAAGTGATGTTGGCTGGGGCCCGCGCCGCGCGCCCCCCCTCGACCAAGCGCCCAAGCGCTGCCCCCGCGAGCACGACCAACTCGAGCAGCACTCGTCGCGCCCGAGCTCGCTAACACCTTCTCATCGTGTATCGTACCCGTGGACGTGATCGCCCACTTGAGCGTGGCCGCGCGCGTGAACGGGGAACGGGCCCGTGGCGGTGATCGATCAACGTGAGCGATCTGGGATCGCTGGCCTCGGCCGATAGCATTCTCCGCTCGTGGAGATTCGTCCACGGGTACGCTCACGTCCACGGTGGCGTTCCCGTTCACGCTCGCGGCCACGCTCACGGGTACGCTCACGCTCACGGGGATCGATCACGTAGGTGCCGCTGATGGCTTCAGTGCTTCGAGTTGCGGTGGGCCGGGGGGCACGCGGCGAGATACTGTCACTGCATGCGGTAAGCGTCCGCAGCTGTGGAATGTCAGCCGATGCAGCCAAGAGCGGCAGGTGCGGCTAGCTCTGACTGTTAGAGCTACGAAGGAGCGGCGGGTGTGTGCGCGGAGTAGTCACTTTGTCTTATTGCGTATCCTGTCTGCGTGATTGCTCAAAATCACGCTGATTTGCAGTGCTAGAGCTGCTCGTAGCCTGCATCTGTCAGTGGCTATCTACGTATGGACATCTGGCGTGTCCGCACGAACAAAGGCATGTTCCAACGACCGACACAGCGGAGTCGCTCAGATCGGTGTCTGCTTCGAACCTAGAGCGTGTGCTCGAAAGGGTCGTGAACGCCATGTCAGCACTGCGCGTGTGCTCGCAGCTGTGTCTTGGAGTCTGCCTCTTGCTGATGGCTTGTGGCTCGACTGAGCGCACGAGCGGCAGTCGAGTCGGATCGAGCGGCCTTGTGACGGGTCGCGGCCCCACGTTGCCCGGGTCGCCGTTGGCCGGTGCGCCAGCGCCCGGTGCGATCCCACCTCCAGGCGGTCCGCTCTTGTCGATCCCGACCGTGCCTGCAGCCGTTAGCGGCAGCAACAGCAAGGTGTGTGCAAGCGCGGTCGTGCAAGCCGCCCAGACGCCGCCGATCGTCGTGTTCGTGATCGACGGATCTGGCAGCATGTGCGCGCCGTACGGCTCCGGAGGCACGCGCTGGCAAGCACTGCGAGGCGCGCTGCTCGAGCCCAGCATGGGCTTGATCTACCGCTTGCAGGACCAGGTGAAGTTCGGCTCGCTGCTCTACGACGGTACAGTCGATCTCGCGCTGGCGCTGCTCGGAGGCGTGCCCGGAGGTCCTGGTGGCTCCGCGCAGAACCCTCAGTGCGCGCTCGCAGCGGCGATGAACAAAATGACCGGCATGTGCCCGCAGCTCCTAGAAACACCCGCGCTGCTCAACAATGCGATGGCGATCGACATGGCGTATCCCACGGCCGAGCTCGGTGGCTCGACGCCCACCGACCGCGCGATGAAGCACATCATGGATTCGCTGATCCCGATGGTGGGTTTGCAGGGTCCCGACGACAAGAAGCCCTCCGAGGTCTTCGTGATCCTCGCGACCGACGGCGCGCCCAACGACATCTGCGTAGGCGGTGTGGGCGGTGACGGTGCCGCGCAACGTGCAGGCGTGATCTCCGAAGCCCAGCGCGGCGCAGCGGAAGGCATCACGACATGGGTCATCAGCTTGGCGGGTGGCGACGCAGCGCTCCAAGCGCACTTGGACGAAGTGGCGCGCGCGGGCGCGCCGATGAATCCTGGAGCGCACACCTTCAGCCCCAACAGTCCGGACGAGCTCGTGCAGACGTTGGCCCAGCTGCTCGGTGGCGCTGTTGGCTGCAACATCGCGCTGAACGGCAAGGTCACCGTCGGACAAGAGTGCTTGGGCTCGGTGCAGCAAAACGGCGCGCCCTTGCCATGTTGCCAAGCGGACGCGACCGGCGCATGGAAGTGCTCCAACGCAGCCACTACAACGCCCAACGGCTGGCGCCTCACCGACCCCGGCTCGATCGAGCTAGTCGGCGACGCATGCACCCAGTTTCTACTCGGCGCCAGCGACCTCGTCAGCGCTGAGTTCCCCTGTGAAGTGTTCTCCCCGAACTGAAGCTACAGCGCGTCGGGGCCGCGGGCGTAGATCTCTGCGAGCTCTGGAGGCTCGAGCCTCCTTTCGTACACGCGCAGCTCGGTGATCGCGCCGTCGAGCTGTGGATCGCCGAAATCGGAGCGCCCAAGCACACCGCGCGCGCGGTGCAGCGTGCGCACGTCGACCGGAACGCTCTGTTCTTGGTGCACCACGCCATTGACGATCAAGCGCAGCGTCTGGCTGCGCGCGGAGTAGCTTGCGCCCAGCTGCACGAGCCCGTCCCCCGCCGCGAACGCGCTTTCTGCGCTGAGATGGTAGTTGGCATTGCCCGCGACGTAGCCGAGCATCGGCGACCCGTCTGGGCAGCCATACGGTGTAAGGAACAATGACGTAGTCAGCGGGCCCGCATTGCTCGGCTGGCTATGCAGCAGATCGAGCGCACGCTGCCAGCACGCATCGGAGCGCACCGACAGCCACACCAGCACGGTAAAGCTCGTGGCCTCACTGAGCAGGTCACTCGGCAGCTCGACGAAGCCTTCGCCTTGTCCGGGTAAGCTCACCGCACCCGCGCCGTCGAGCATCGCGTTGCCGCGGAGGAGCGCATCGCTGCCGCCCGCGGCGTCAGGAACCACATGGCTGCCGCCGCCGCTAAACGAATAACGCCTGATCGGCTCGGGCAGCGGCAGCGCCGCTCCGGGCGGCAACGTGCTGCCGGCGTCTGCCACAGGTGCTGCAGCGGCGTCGATCTGAGGCGCGGGCGTCATTGCACCCGCATCATCTCGGCTGCCCCGCCCCGGCGCATTGCCTACGGGAATCGACGCGTCGCGCTTCGTGCCAGCATCTGCGCGATGAATCGGCACGATCGGCATGCCAGCGCCGCGCGTGACCATGCCGCCGTCTTGAAAGTCATCGAGCACTGCAGGCGCGCCGGAAGCCATCTGGGGGTCGCGCGACGTCGAGGCGCTCTGACTGGGTCTCGTGTCGGCGGTGCAGGCCGCGAGCCACAAGCTGATGCCGAGGCAGAAGCTGCGCTCGATGGTGCGGCCATGGCCTATGGCGCGGAGGGAGTGCATCGAAAAAGAGCTGTACATAGGTAGCGTCACGGACCCAACACAGGTCAGTGAAGCGCCGAGGATTGCTCATTTTCGGACATAAACCAGCTGCGCACATGTATTGAATCATCCGGGTGCGCGAATGGCATCACGTCTCGGGGCGAAAAACTCGCCGAGTCTTGACGGCTCGTGTCTGAAGAGGCTGCAGCACATTCGAGCGGACGCTAGGCAGTCGCGCATGCCGCACATCGATCTACCGATTGTGTCGATGCCCAGCCACCGAAGCGACGCATTGACTCACCGTTGAGGGTACCGTCGCAGCATCGCGCTCGGTTTGTTTGGATGTTCGCGCTGCCAAACAACCTCACATTGCTTGCGTTTGCGGCGCATCAGTTAGCTGATTTGCGTCGCACGCCGACAGGAAGCGCGTTCCTATCATTTCTGTCGACGGCTAATCGAATGCTATTTCGCCGTGCATCGCTGCGGTTTGTAGGGCGATGACCATGCTTTGTTGCTAAAGTGTTTAACCTTGTGAAGTTTCGATTCGTAGCTCTCGCGCTCGTCGTTTCGCTCGCTGGGTGCAAGGTGTACAGGCCCATGCAGCAGTCGTCTGCTGTCGAAAGCGTGTACCCGAGCGCAGGTGCGAGCGGCGCCGCTACCGGCGGCAGCGGTGCTGCAGGCTCGCGCGCGATGACTCCAACCAACACGGCGGGCTCAACCGCAGGCGCCAACCCTGGCGGACAGCAGCCAGACGGTCCGGAGTTCCCGAGCGCGTGCAAGGGCGGCGAGTGCTGGTGGTCCGGCACGCAGACCGAATGTCGCAGCGCGGGCGTGCCCAGCGACGCGGATCGTCCGCAGGCGCAGGATGGCGACGATTCGCTGCCGAACCTGTATTTCGGCTGGAATCGCATCTGGATCGGTGAGACCGACCTCTCCGGCACCACCTCGATGGACGCCTGGCAGAGCTTCGGCTTCGATCTGGATGGCACGTGCACCAACGCGACGACCTGCCCAGCGGTGCAAAATGCCCAAGCCTGTAAGCCTGGCAGCGATCAGATTCCATTCGACGGCGAGCTGTGTCGCGATAACACCTTCGCGAGCCTGCAGCCCGTAGCTGCTGCTGTACCTGAGATCGGCGAGCGCTTCGGGATCAGTGAGGCTGAGTTCAACTGTAACTTGTGGCGCGGTAGCTATACCGTCGTCACACGTTTGTCCGGCTACAACGGCGAGGCGAACGACTCGGAGGTCCGCGTCGACGTGTACATCTCGCCTGGCAGCGAGCGCGAGCAGCCCTGGCAATGCCCGTCGGAAGACTTTGCATCGCGCTATCCAAGCTGGCGTCAGTCGGAGAAGTTTAAGATCGACCCGGAGAGCTTCGTCAGCGCGGCGGGCCAAGACGGCGAGCTGCCCGAGTCTAGCGTCTCCGATCCGCGCGGCTTCGTGCGCGACGGTTACCTCGTGTTCAAGGTGCCTGATGGCTCGGTGATCCGGCTCGCGGGCGACGGCACGCGCTATCGGGGTTTCGCGCTCAAGACCTACCAGGGCGTCTACACGGCGCAGCTGGAGCGCGCGCAGGACGGTCGTTGGCACATGAACGACGGCATGGTCGGTGGGCGCGTGCTCGGCCAGGACCTGATCGCATCGTTCCGGCAGATCGGTCTGTGCAAGGGCGTCGGCTTGGACGGCTTCTACGACAGCGTCGTGGAATACATCGAGCAGAACTCCGACGTGCTCTCCGACGGCACGAACGACCCCGCCCGCGCGTGCGACGCTATGAGCTTCGGCATCGGCTTCGAAGCCGCGCAACTGACGCCGGGTGCGTCGGCGAAAGCCACGCCGATCGTCGAGTGCTGCGAGCCTGGCGTGGCGATCGAGGACTGCAAACCGATGTGCGGCGATGGTCGCAAGAACGGCAAAGAGACCTGCGATACGGCGATCGCCGCCGGCCAGCCGGGTGCGTGTCCGACGAGCTGTCCAAAGGCCGAAGCCTGCATGAAGCTCGGGCTGGTCGGCGAGGGCTGCGCCAAAGAATGCAAGGCGACGCTGATCACCGCGATCGGTGAAGCGGATGGCTGCTGTCCGATGGGCGCGGATGCCACCGCTGACGAGGATTGCCCGTCGCTGTGTGGCAACAACGTGATCGAGCCGGACGAGACGTGCGACCCGCAGGCGAGCTGTCCAGTCTGCACCGTGACCGACAAGTGCTTGGCGGTGGCCACAACCGGCTCCGCTGATGGCTGCAACATCAGCTGCAGCATCACCACACCGAGCGCGTGCGTAAACGGCGACGGCTGCTGCCCGGAGCCGTGCAACAACGGCAACGACAACGACTGCTCGAACAGCTGCAACAACAACACCGTCGACGCAAACGAGACGTGTGATGGCACCGGTGATCGCGCCTGCCCCACGACCTGCGACGACGGCGTGGCCTGCACCACGGACTACCAGTCGGGCAGTCCGAGCCACTGCAACGTGGTTTGCACGCACGTGCCGGTGACGGCGGCGAAGTCCGGCGACGGTTGCTGTCCGATGGGCGCGAGCGCCAACAGCGACAGCGACTGCGTCGCTGAGTGCGGCAACGGCAAGACCGAGACTGGCGAAGGCTGTGACGACGGGAACAAGGACGCCGGCGACGGCTGCAACCCCGAGTGTCAACAAGAGAGCGGGATCGATCAGTGCATCGCTCAGCTCGAAGGTGATCGCCGCCCGGAATGCGCGCGTTGCAACTGCGAGAAGTGTCAGGACCTCGTGCTCAACTGCTACGCGTCTGACAGCGCGGAAGACAACCAGCTGTGCACGTCGCTCGTAGAGTGCGGGCTCACCAAGATGTGCGCGTCGGAGACGTGTTACTGCGGCACATCACTGCTCACCTCGTGCATCTTCGGCACCGGCAACGGCCCCTGCAAACCCGAGGTCGAGGCCGCGGGTCGCAGCAACATCCCAGGCGACTTGGTGACCCGCAGCTCCAATACCGCTTATCCACTCGGTCGCGCGAACACGCTCGCAGGATGTGCGCGCGAGAACTGCTCGGCCGAGTGCGCGATCATGAATCCTTAGGACCAAACTCCGCGTACAGCTCGGGCAAGAACGTCGCGAGGTGCGTGAACTCGATCTGGTCGTGTAGGAGCTGCTCGTAGCCGACGCGCGCGCCTGCCAGTTTGCGCCGCATCTTGTTCGAAGCGATGCGCTCCAGCGGCACGCGGCCGAACGGTGTGGCCAAGCGCGGATCGTGACCGATCCAATAGCGGCTGCGTTGCTCGACGCCGTCGGCGGTCTTGCGCGCCAAGTGGATCATCGTCACGGACTCCACGCCGCTGCCGAGCACACCGACGCGCGCGCACGCGTGGCCCACGATGCCGGCTTCCTCGAAGCGACTCGTATCCATGCCGAGCTCGTTGGGATCGACGAAACGAATGGCGACCCGCAAGAAGTCGGGCCCGATGTATTCGTCCACGTGATGTGTGGTGTTGATGTAGCGCTGCGCGTGGGTCAGTCCTGGCTGCGTCAGCAGCTCGGGCTTTTGTGGCTTCACCCCCACGTGATTGTGCGGATACCACAGCGTGTAGCGCGCGGATTCCACCGCGTGCCACCAGAACCACCAGCTGTACATCTCACCCGTCACACCCGGTAGCGGCACTTTGCTAGCCACGTAGGCACTGCCGTTGGGCAGCTCGCAGTACCCGTTTTCGACCGCGTGGTACCCCTCGTCGAGCAGCGCGTTGGCGTGCTCCGGCGGCAGCACATGACCCACGTCCATGGGCGCTGAGAGTGCGGGCAGCACGTCCGCGCTGATCCACATGTCGCCGTTGAAGAAACGCGCGTACGGCTTGCCCTGGATCAGCTCACGGTTGCGAGCGAGCTGCTCTTGGGTGGGCACCGGGTAGTACGTGACGGGACAACGTTGGGTCATGGCTCTCCTAGAGGCGTCCGGGGCCGGGAGGCGTTATCAGGAGCGACAACGAGTACTCCCCGGAGTCCAGTGCTGTTCGGGCAGCTTCGTGTCGCACTGCAAAGGTTTGGGCGCAACGTTTTCGAAAGGATTCGTGCGCGTGAGTGGGGTCTCGTCGAAGCTACGTAGGTGCGCATGACTGACAGTTTCGAGACCCAACTCACCGAGTTCTCCGTCGCCACGAGCGTCACGAGCGTCACGAGCGTCACGAACAGCGCGCGCAAGCGCTGCGTCGGCCTGGCGGTTGCACTCGCAATGTCCGCGTGCGGCGGGTCCGGTCCTTCCGCCGGCACATCGATGCAAACCGAGCCGACGCAGACCGCGATGCCTGACGCTCGGAGCGGCAGCGCGCCTCAGTCAGAGGCGGGCACAACTTCGGCCGCACCGGCCACCGCGCCTCGCGGGGGCGCAGGTTCAGCAGCTACCGCTCCCGCCGCTCCGAGCGGCACGAGCAACGCCGGGGCTGGAGGCGGTGGCGACACTGCGAGTAGCGCCGGCGCGCCGGCTGCGAACACTCCGCCTGCAGCTGGTAGCAGCAGCATGTCGAACGCGGGTGCCGGAGGCGTAACCGATCCTGGCGCCGCTGGCAGCGGCGGTGCTGCCACGGGAATGTGGCAGTGGCCCGAGGGCAAGCCAGAAGACTTCGGCATGGAGACGGCTTGGCTCGACGACGCGGCCGACTCGATCCAGCGCTCGACTGGCAACCGCTACGGCATGGTAGTCGTGCGCAAAGGCACGCTTGTCTACGAGAAATACTGGGAAGGCGGTCCGGACGACAAGCACATCATTTATTCGTGCACCAAAAGCTGGGGTAGCTCGCTGATCGGCATCGCGGTCACGCAGGGCTTGCTCGACGTGAAGGATGAAGTTCGCAAGTACGTGCCGATGCCAGCACAAGGCGTGTCGCAAGGCGCGACCGTGGAGCACGTGCTCACGCAGAGCGCGCACACCAATCCGCCGGGGCAATCGTTCCAGTACAACAGCGGCTATCTGCTGAATACCGCGCCTGAGGTGTTGGCGGTGGCAGCGAAGATGACCGCACATGATTTCTTCGATCGCTACCTGGCGAAGCCGCTGGGCCTCTCGATGTCATGGCCCGAATGCCCAGCGGGCGGCTGCGCCGGCACACGCTATCCGGAAGGCTTCATCAACTTCGGCAATCAACCTCCCGAAGCGCCGAACGAGGAGCTCCCGCTGTCGAGCGTGCGTGATCAAGCGAAGCTCGGCTGGTTGTGGGCGAACAACGGCAAGTGGGATGATCAGCAGCTGATCGATCCCAGCTACATCGCGGCCGGATCGAAGCCCGGCGCAGGCTTTCGCAACATGTACGGCTACCTGCTCTGGCTCGAAAACGCCGATCAGTTTGGCGCGATCGGTGGGGTAGGTAACTGCTACGTGAACATCATGCCGTCGAAGCAGCTCGTGATCGCGGTGATGGGCAACGACTCCGGTCTCGGTACGGGCGGCGGCTGGGGGTCGTTCCAGTCGCTCGTCAATCGCATCACAGATTGAGCTCGCTCTCGCCGCTGCAGGTCAACGTCGCGAGCTTCTTGCCCGCGCCTGCCACAGCACGCAGTCCGTCGCGGACGCACGCCCACGATGCGGCTTCGTAGCTGTAGCCGAGGTCCATCGGGAACTTCTCGCTGGTGGTCCAGTCGAGCGCGTTGAGTGTGCCGTCGTCACCGTCGTCCCAGGTGATGCCGAAGCGATTGCCTGCGGCCACGTCGGCGGCGCTCGAGAGGTTGTTGTCGCGCAGCTCCCAGAAGCCGACGGCGTCACTGTCGCGCGAGGTCACGGGGTTCTTCACGTCTTGGAAGAAGTTGGCTTCGACCAACGCGTGGCCGCCCATGCGTACGTTGATGCCCGAGACCAGGATCTTACTGAATAGGTTGTTCACGATGTGACTGAACCCATGACGCTGCAGCGGCGTGCGCGAGCCGATGCTCTCGAACACGTTGTGGTGGTAGGTGATGTGCCGCGTCTGCGAATCGTCGTCGCTGTAGCCGTTGAGCGTGGCTTTGTGGTGATCGTGCAAGTAGTTGTAAGAGATCGTGACGTTGTCCACGCCCTTTTTGATGTCGATCATGCCGTCGAACGCGGTGTCTCCTGCGCCTTCGCATTCGGCGAGCGAGCTGAACAGCTCGTTGTGATCGATCCAGACGTTCTTCGGGATGCCGCCGCTCATGCCCTCGAGCGAGATCATGTCCGAGTCGCCGCCGCCTGGCAGCAGCCCGAGCGTCATGTTGCGGATCACGATGTTCTCCGAGGCCGACTTGATGTGGATCCCGAAGTTGGCTGCCGAGCCGTCGCGGCCGATGATGCTGATGTTGCTCTTGTCTTTGATCTCGAGCTTTTGACCGTCGCGCGTGTGCTGCGTGCAGGGGTCGGGGATGGTCTTGAAGTCGAACTGGCCTGTGTACTCGAGCACGAGGCCTCCGCTTCCGGAATATCCATCGACGGCGGCTTGCAGCTCAGCGAGCGAGCCTGCTGCGCGTGCGGGCCCACTGCCACCACCCGTCGCCATCGCGCCGTAGCCGGTGGCTTTGCTCTGCTCGGTGCCCACGCCGGGGTTGCTCGTCGGATCGTTGGGTGTGGTGGCAGGCTGGCCAGCCGCAGCCGCGTTGCTCCCTGCACTTGCCCCATCTGCGCCGGCTGCCGCTGTTGGCGGCGCCTGCATCCCGCCGCTGCCCGGCGCGCCCTGGCCTGCGCCGCCGCTCGTAGCGGCTGTCGTCGTCGCGCCGCTGCCCGCTCCGCCCGTGTTGCCGCTCGGTTGACTCGGAACGCTCGCCTGCCCCGCTTGCCCGGTCTGACCGCCCACGCTCGGTTGCTTAGGCGCGGTGGTTACGGGAGCCTCGGAGCTCGGCGGCTCGCCGTTGCCGCCACAAGCTGCGAGCACACCACCCACAATGATCAACCAGCGCATCGGAACGGAATCACTCATCACGAAAAACCTTTGCATAGTGAAGGAGCGCAGCACGCCACGTGACCGTGGTTACAGCATCTCGAGCGCACTCGAGCGCAAATGAGCCGGCCGCACGCCGCGCCAGTCTCACCCGTCGCCCGCCAGAGCTCGCACCGCTGCGCCCACGTGCCCGACCGCGAAGAAGAGACCTGACCACGCGCGGCACATTGGACGCTGCTTTGCGTGTGCGCGCTCGGTCGCGGACAAGCCGGAGCACGCGTGCGCGCGAGCGTGGCTTGCCGAACTGCACAGCCGGTAGAACATCGCGTGTGCGCGCTCGGTCGCGGACAAGCCGGAGCACGCGCGCGCGCGAGCGTGGCTTGCCGAACTGCACAGCCGGTAGAACATCGCGTGTGCGCGCTCGGTCGCGGACAAGCCGGCGCAGCGCGCGTAGCGCTTGACGAGTTAGCTGCGCAAAGCCGGTAGAACATCGCGTGTGCGCGTTCGATCGCGCACAAGCTGGGACACGCGCGAGCGCGCGTGTCAATTGACGCGTCGGCGCGGCAAAGCCGGTGCCACTTGGCGTTTGTGCGCAGGTGCTGCTCATGAGAGAGCCTTGGGCTGCGGTGATGCGCGGCGGCGTTTGCGAGCGTGTCTGCGAAGGATGACGGCTGCCGCTGCGAGCAGTAGCAGTGCATGCGGGCGGCTGGCCCGCGTGATTCCGGCTTCGGCGATCCGGCAGCTGCAGCCGCCGTCAGCGGCGTCGCCAGGGGGTGTGGCTGCTGCACCTGCGCTCACGCCCTGCGTAGACTGACCGATGTTTCCTGCTGCGCCGGTGGGGCTCGCAGGGGAGCCTGCGGATGTCGCGACCCCGCCCATGCCGCCGCGCGGCGCGCCAGTGCTCGGTCCGCCAGCTTGGCTCGGCCCGGCGCTACCAGCTTGCGCTCGTTGGCCTGCGGCGCCCGTTCCGCTCGCACCTGCCCCGCCCGCGGCTGGCGCGCCCGCGTCGCCCGTCGGCACACCTGCGTCGGGCGCCGTCGTCGTCTCGCTGCCGCGCTCAAAGGCGCCAATGTCTGGGCTCACTCCGACGAACGGCAAGCCCACATCCATGCCCTTGTCCACCAAGTCACTGTCTTCAGCCAAGTGCAAGAACTTCGTCGCTGGCAAGCTCCCGTCTGCCGCTCGTGGCTGCATGGCCTCGGCTTCGTCCATGCTCAGAAAGTCCGCCTCGCTCACCGTCACCGGCAAGTTCCACGAGTTGCCAGTATCTTCACCGCCGGTGAAACGAGAGACCTTCCCACCGGGATCGACCGCGAGGTTGTTGTGCAGCTTGTGCGTGGAAGCGCCACCCTCCACGAGCATGTCGAAGTTCGCTCCGTTCGCGAACGCGGTGTTGTTCAGAAAGTCGAGCCCACCGGGATGGTGGTTCGCGTAGAACCCTTGCGAGCGATTGCGAAACGCCAAATTGAAGCGGATCACATGCCGCGGCACGCCGCTCGCCGGGATCTTCGGCGGGCTGCCGAAGCCACCGGATTTGAAACCAGCGCCGTTGCCGGCGGCCATCATCGTCTCGGGCACATAGCCGTTGCGAAACGCCCAGGAATGCTCGACCACACACGTGCCAGGCGCGTTGATGAAGTCGTAGCCGTCGTCGCTGTTCCACCACGCGCGGCAGCCGCGCAGTACGTTGTTCGCGCCGGTCGAGTGACAGCCGAAGCCATCGCCGTTGCCGCCGTTCTCCAGTGGATCGTAGTTGTTGTGCGAGTCGCAGTTCAACACCAAGTTCGACCCACCGCTCGCGATGAAGATGCCCGGCGCTTCGTTGTCGTGCACGTGCAAGCGCTCGAGGATGTTGTCGTCACCGCGCACGCGCACGCCCCACGAGTCGCCCACGATGATCTGGCGCACGCCGCGCACCTCGAGCCCACGCACATGGATGGCGCTGCTTCGGATATCGAGTCCGGTGACGCGTTCCTGCGGCTTCAGCTCGAACAGGTCGAAGATGGGAACTTCGTCCTGGTAGGCGAAGTAGTGGATCGGCTTGTCCTTGGTGCCGCTCTTGGTGAACGCGACGCCGACCGCCTTGCTGGTGCCGCTGAAGCTGTAGACGCCGCCGCGAATCCACACCGTGTCACCGGGCGCAGCGGCCTCCTGCGCGCGCTCCAGCGTCGCAAAAGGGGCGTCCATCGTGCCTTGGGCGGAGTCGCTGCCGTCCGGCGCGACGAACAGCTCTTCGGCACGGGCACGTGTGGCCCCCGCATTCGTGAGCGAGGCCCAGAGCAGGGGCAGTAGGGCGACCAAAACACTACGCATCTCCCCGCACCGGTGCGCTCGATCGCGCGAGCGGGGTCAAAAAAAAGCACGCGCACTGCCGACCGGTGGATTGGAGAGTGGAGCCGGTCGACGGTACGCGTGGGGTGAGTTAGGTGCCGTTTAGGCTAGCTCGACGCGGTGCTGAGCGGCTCGAGCGCAGGGTCCGGAGCAACGCTGATGGTCTGGCGCGTCGCCCACGGTTGACGCCGGAGCAGGTCGCGCACCTCCAGCTTGCCTTCCTCACGCAGGCCGGTCTTCGCGTCGTGGATGCGGAACCCGAGCGTGCCTTGGAACAGCGGCTGCGACTCGACGAACACGCAGCGCAGCTCGCCCTCCTCGAACCCGCACTGGGCCTGGACCGCCGCCAACAGCTGCTCCTGGTGCAGGTGGCCATCGCCGAAGTTCCAGCCGAGCACGATGGAGGCCACGAGCTCGCCTTCCGAATAGGAATACGCTTCGATGCTGTCGATGTTGTCGACGGCGCGCGGCAGGAGCTCGGGCAGCGCGCGACCTTGCAAGTGCATCAAGCGGAACGCCAGCGCGCGGCCGCCCACAGCGATCGCTTGCTCCAACGGAAACAGCTTCATCAGCTGCTTGTCGACGGTCTCGGTGTTCTTCGTAACGCGGTCGATCTTATGCAGCGCGTCCGTGCGGAACAGCCACACGCTGTACGGCCAATTGCCGGCGTAGTAGCGCATCGACAGCAAGAAGCTGATCGCACGCGGGAACAGGTTGCCGAGCAGCGGGATGATCACGAGCCAGACCAGGAGGATGCCGGCCAGCACTGGCTGGTTGACGATGCTTAGCGGGCTCACCTCAGGGTGCGTGTAGAACAGCGCGAACACGCCGTACACGACCATGAAGTTCCACTCGATCGGCACGCCCATCGGCACGTGGCTCGTGATGAACACGTGCAAGCACAGCATCAGCACGAGGCCGAGTGTGATCGCTTCGGGCGTTCCGCCGCCGAACAAAAAGACGAGCGGCACGCCGAACTCGAGGCTGACGCCCATATGTGCTGCGACTGTGGCGAAACGCGAGGGCCGCAGATCGTCCGGGTAGCTCTTGTACAGCCAGCGCCGGATCGTCTCGGAGCGCATGACGGCGCTGTTGCTGAGCATCACGCAGCAAACAGACGGGAAGTGATGGTTGAGCTTGGACACGCCCGCCCAGAACCAGAGCGCGATCTGGACGCACATCGCGCCCACGATCCAATCCGGTGTGAACGCGAAGCAAATGGTCGTGACCCAGTAGTGCTCGCTGCGGAAGATGAGAAACAGCGTCTTGTCGAGCACGCCGGCGACAGCGATCAGCGCGATGATCGGCCAGAGCAAGGCCGGATCGATCGCGGGGCCCGGTGCGAACAGCGCACGCAAAATGCAGAGCTGAGCGCCGACGTACACGAGCACGTCCAGCCAGCTGCGCGTCATGCTTCCGATTACCGGAACGCCAGGGAAGAGCGGCAGCTTGGTCGTGCCGACGCGCGCGAAGTAGGTCACGCCGCCGACGGGCGGGTCGTAGCGGCCAGCGAGCGGACCGCTGCCGCAGCCCAGGCCCAGCCCTTCGAACATCATGCTCCACAGGATCGCCTTTTGAAACGCGATCGGATCCAGGATGCTGTTGCAGCCCGGCGTGTATGCGCAGATGCCGAAGAACACGCCGACGTAGAAGCCCACCTTGATCGCATAAACAAGGTAGATGCCGAAGGGCGCGGCGTAGCCTTGCGTGGCCCACGCCTGACAGGCGAGGCGCGCTCGCTCGGTGAACGGTTTGGCGGCCCACTCCATTGGATCGTAGGGCGTCGGCGTAAAGCGCATCAGGTCCATGTCGAAACCTCGCGAGAAAATATGTGGCTGGAGCTTACATCGGTTCCTACACGGCTCGCGATGCATTCTTGCTAGCTGTGGCAATACGAGCGGTGGCGCACAAAGGTTTAAAGTCTTTAGCACTTGTCCCATTCCGCGAAGCCTCCGCTCAGAGCGGCGGACGGGTGCGCTTCGAAAAGGCCTCTTTCGTAGAGGTTTCCGATGCAGCGCGCGCGCGGAGAACTCCTAAGATTCGCGCCGAGTTCGCTCGCATACGTCGGCGATCGTGTTGGAGTTGTGTCACAGTCTACAAATCGCGTTGTTGTCCGCGGTTGGCGGCGGAGCCGTGCAGCCATCCGCGGAACCAACTGGCGTGCGGCGTTCACGTCCGGTGTTTCGGGGTGCACACTGTCGTACTCCCCAAGCCGCCGCCACGAGCAGCGAACCCCTTACCGTTGACGTTGACGGCGACAGGGACGGGTCGGCGCGGGTCGGACCGATGATTCGCAAGGGCAGGCAGCCATCAGCAGACCACTCCCCCAACGTCCACCACGATGGTTCGCTCTACGAACCACTTCGTCTAACAGCTGTAACCTCGACGAAACTGAAAGCCTCGGCACCACGCATCTTGCGTTTTTGCCGCACGCAACACCAAGAGTGTTTGCGGCATCTTTCCCCACGCCCACTGATCGCAAGCTGGATTTCCCGCGAGAATGAGCGCCGATCACATTCACCACTTCGCATCAAACTTGCGCACCGCGCATGCAACACACGTTTGATCGTCGAGCTGCACAGCGCTGTTGCGCAATCGATAGAGCGATGCCTAATGTCCCGCGCACAGAGCGCGTGATGGTCGATTGAGGCACATCCGCCCATCAATTCTCTGCCGAGTTTTTTCGATGTGTGGAGGTCTCAATGAGTGTAACGAGGGGTTCGCGCTCGCGGCCGTTTTGGCAGTTCGCGGCGAGCACGGTGGTAGCGGCTGGGATGCTGAGCATCGGCGCCTTTGCAACGCATGCTCAACCAGCTGGCGCGGACGACGAAGCTGCGCTCGAAGACGACGAAGGCGAGAGTGAATCGCCGATTCAGCCCGCGGACACACCGACGGTCGGTGTCACTGGCAATCCTTCTCCGGTCATCACGCCACCGCCACCACCTCCAGGGCTGGGCAGCGCCGGACCCGCGCTGATTCCTGATGGCGAAGCGCCCCCAGGCCCTGTCGCGCCAGCGTTTCCGCCGATCCTTCCGAACATCGACTACGCAGGTCGTCTGCGCGTCGGCTTCCACACGGTCGACAACCCCTCGAAGTTCGATGACGTCGCTGGCGATCTGTCGGTCGACATCTACTTCACTGGTGCCATCCATCGCATGGTCAAATGGCAGGTCGGCGTCACTGGTACCTACAGTGGCGCGCCGGGCTCGTCGAACACGCCGATGACTTCGATGTCGCCCGCGCTTCCGGGCAGAGAGCTCGGTGCGAACGCGCAGATCCTCGACGTCATTGCGCGCTTCGAGTTTCTGCCGGAGCTCAACCTGTATGCAGGTCGCATGATCGTGGTCGCCGACCGCTACACGCCGAGTGGACCTTGGGGCATGGACGAGTGGTACTACCCGGGCATTCTGCCTGGTAGTCCGGGCGGCGGCGCGTTCATGCGCTCCGGTCCGATCGGTCGCGACCTCGGCGTCAACGCGTGGGGCGCACTGTTAGGTGGAACCATCAAATACTATTTGGGTGCCTACCAGTTCAGCGATCCCAGCTTGAGCCCACTGCTCAGCGGCCGCTTGCAGGTCAGCTTGCTCACGCCAGAGCCGGGCTTTTACCAGCGCACCACGTACTACGGTTACAAGGATCTGATCTCGTTCGGTGTTGGCGCCCAATACCAGAAGAGCGGGTCTTTCGTCGTCGTACCGCCCCCGGTGCCTTTGGATCCCGCGATGCCGGCCGGTGCGCCGACGCTCGGGTACGACGACTACAACTACCTCACGGGCGACCTCGTGATCGATAAGAAGCTCGGCGATGCCGGTACGATCTCTCTGGTCGCTTCGTACGCGAAGTTCGGCGGCGAGCCACGCACGTGGGACACGCACTTTCTCGGATCGATCGGCTACCTGATCCCGGGTGTGGTCGGCATCGGCAAGATCCGCCCCTCCGTGCGCTTTCAAGGCTTTCAGCCACCTGGCTCGAACGTGCTGTCGTACGTGATCGACGCGCAGATCGGTTATGTGATCATGCCGTGGTTCGTGCGCGTAGCGGTGGGCTTCCGGCACGCCAGCACGGACCTCGGTAAGGGTGCAGGGCCGGTGAAAACCGACCAGATCTTCCTCGGTCTCACGCTGGCTGACCCCTGATCACTGAGGGCTAACAACTAACAGTAAGCCCGAGCCCTTTTTGGGTCCGGGCTTTTTAGTTGAGACTCGAGAACAACCGCGACCAGCGGATGCCCTCACGCCCGCGCGACCAGTACACAGCGAGCCCGCGCCCTTTGATGCGCTTGACGGGGATCGCACCGAGGTCCGGGTTGCGGCTGTCGTTGCTCATGTCGCGGTGATCTCCGACCACAAACACATGATCGGCTGGCACGACCACCTCGGGCAGATCTGACATCGGCCCCGCCATGCTGACATGGAACATCTTACCGTCGAGCTCGGTCTCGAACACCCGACACATTGGATCGTTCTGTCCGTAACCTGACTGACAAGGGCCCACTTGCCGCAACGGCAGCGCCTTGCCGTTGCGATACATCTTCTCGTCGCGCACTTCGATGCGATCGCCCGCGGAGCCGAGCACGCGCTTGATGATCACCACGTCTTCCACCGGACTCGCCAGGATGATCACATCGCCGACGTTCGGACTGCTCCAGTTGACCTCGGCTTCTTCGCGAAACGGCAGGAACAAGCCGTAGAGGAACTTCGCGACGATCACGCGATCGCCATAAAGCAACACGGGCTCCATCGACGGGCCTTCGATCTCGAACGGCTCGAACATCAGCACACGAATGCACAGCGCCACGGCGACGGCGATGGCCAGACTCTTCAGGCTTTCGATCACGTTGTTGGCCAAGCTGCGTGATTTCCGGCGGAGGTCTCCGCGTTCGATGGGTTTGCTGTGCATGAGCTCGTTACTTTTGCCACTTGGGTCGCAGCATGGTGAAGCTGTCCGCGGTCACACCGAACTCCATGTAGCCGAGCCGCGACACAGGGCGCGCCTTGCGAACGTCGACCAGGCCGTTGGTCAAGATGGCCTCGTCGATGTGCACACCAACCACTTGTCCGAACACCACCAGCGCGGAGGCATCTGTGCCGTCTAACATACGCGGGACGAGCACTTGTGTCACCTTACACTCGAGCGCAGCGTAAGCTTCCGCGACGCGTGGTGCGGACACGTGCCGGCACGGTGCTTCGTGCAAGCCGGCGACCTCGAATTCGCTGATGCCGCGCGGAGCGTCGATCGACGTCTCGTTCATCTGCTTCGCGAGGCCCTCACTCACGAAATTGGCCACGAATTCCCCGCTTTCCTGCGCGAAGGTGGCCGAGTCTTTGACTTGCATCGATGAGGAGAAAAACACCAGCTTGGGCCGGTCGCTCAGCGCGTTGAAGTAACTGTAGGGAGCCAGGTTCACCTGCCCCGATTTGTTGCGGGTAGAAATCCAACCGATCGGGCGCGGCACGACCAACGCTTTGAAGGGGTCGTGCGGCAAACCGTGATCTTGGTCGGCATCGTAGTACATGTCACCTCGATCGCGTCAATCGTAGGCGCTGGCAGCCCCCGTGCGCCCAGCAGAGAGCGCGCTGACAGCAGGAAGTCGTGAGCCGCGATATCTTAGCACGGACCCGGTCCAGCCCATGCAGCGAAGTGGCGCTGCGCAAGGAACGGCAGTTTTCCGCGAAAGGTTGC
>Ga0209082_1000085_pt1 | contig 54536 bp, 42 predicted proteins | sample ColdCreekSource_FD_184127 | JGI IMG/M metagenome (GOLD analysis project Ga0209082, IMG submission 184127) | Groundwater microbial communities from Cold Creek, Nevada to study Microbial Dark Matter (Phase II) - Cold Creek Source (SPAdes) (version 3) | ecosystem: Environmental > Aquatic > Deep... | reverse complement strand
ATGAAAGCTCTGAAACACGAAACCCAGCGTGCCGCTGCGGATCTCCGCCAGCGCATCGCGCGAGAGCTTGCTGACGTCGCGCCCATTCAAGAAATATTCGCCACCGGTCGGTCGATCGAGGCAGCCGAGCACGTTCATCATGGTCGACTTGCCGGAGCCCGAAGAGCCCATGATCGCGACAAACTCGCCGCGTTCGATGCGCAGGCTCACGCCCGCGAGCGCCTGCACTGTCATATCGCCCATTCGGTAATGTTTGGTGACATCCCGCAGCTCGATCAGGCCCTGCTCGCTCATAGGATGCGTCGGAAGCCAGGAGGCCCGCCTCCACGTTGCCCGCCGCTTGGAGCGGCGCCGCCGTTCCCGACTACATCCGTAATCACGAGATCGCCTTCACGCAGGTTGCTCTCGAGGATCTGCGTGTGCGAGCCATCGGTGATGCCGAGCTTGACGGGGATCGCTTGTGGCGTGTTGTTGCGCAGCACCCACAAAGTTCTGCCGCTGCCGGCTGCATCGCGACGGCCGCGCGCCGTGCTGGTGAGCGCAGGCTTCGCGACATCGGTAGGCTTGGTCCCGGGCGCGAGCAGCTCGGGCGACGGCTTGAAGCGCAACGCCGCATTGACCGTGCGCAATGCATCTTGCTGGTCCGCGTAGACAAAGGTAACGTTTGCAGTCATGCCCGGGCGCAGCTTGAGCTCGGGGTTCTGCACGTCGATCACAGCGTCGTAAGTCACTACGTTTTGCACCGTGGTGGCCGAGTTGCGGATCTGGCGCACTTTGCCTTCGAAGCGCTCGTTCGGAAACGCATCGACCGTGAAGTACGCGCTCATGCCGGCTTCGAGCTTGCCGACGTCAGCTTCGGCGACGCTGGTGTCGACCTGCATCTTGCGCAGGTCTTCGGCGATCACGAACAGCGTCGGCGTCTGCAGCGACGCGGTCACGGTCTGCCCGACGTCGACCGCACGCGAGATCACTACGCCGTCGATCGGCGATTCGATGGTCGCGTAGTCGAGGTTGACTTGCGCTTGATGCCAAGCGGCACGCGTCTGCGCGACACGGCCTTGCGCTGCAGCGACCGATGCCACAGCGACATCCGCGTTCGCTTGTGCGGTGTCGAAGTCGGCCTGTGCGGTGAGTCGCTGTTCATTCAAGCTGCGCTGGCGCCCCAGCTGACGCTCCGAGTCTTTCTGCTGCACGTTGGCTTTCAGTAGTTCGGCTTGTGCGGCGTCTAAGTTCGCGCGCGCTTGCTCTAACGTGGCTTTGAGCAGCTGCGGATCGAGCCGCGCGATCACTTGGCCCTTCTTCACCGGCGAGTTGAAGTCGGCCAAGATCTCACGGATGCGACCGGACACCTGACTGCCGACTTGAACTGTGACGAGCGCCGAGAGCGTGCCGCTGGCAGTGACTTTCGCCACGATCGGACCGCGATCGATCGCTGACGTTTGATAGGGCGCTGGCTTGTCACTGGCGGAGCTAGCGCTCCATTCGCGCGTGCCGTAGACCGCGCCGCCCAGCGCGAGCGCTGCACCGATCCACAGACTGGTTTTGAGGTTTGCCCGCATGAGTACATCCGTTTGATAGCACGCGACCCTAGCGCTGCGGCTGCTGACACATCTCGCAACAACGCGAGGCGAAAGAGAGTTTGAGCCGTCAGAGAATACTCTCTAATCTCTTGGCGTCTGATGGCGCTTAGTCTCTCGGACGAGACGAAGATTTTAATCGCCACAAGACGCCAGAAGAGCGCCAGGAACGCCAAGAGACCGAGAAATCAGGGGCTTAAACCCTGATTTTCTTCCTGGCGTTCCTCGGCGCCCTGGCGGTTTAAAAACTCTGCCGCTCTTAGCGCCGCGCCGTGCCGACGTAGCCGAGCGCGCGCAGCTGGCGTTCGGTGTCCTCGTCGATCTGCGTCTCTTTGGCGTTGTGCTGAAACGACGAGCGTGGCGCACCGCCCGAGTCGCGGCCGAGCGTGAGCCCGAGCATCCCGCGCACATAGGCCAAGGTGATCGGCCGTTCGGCGGAAACGTCGCGGCTTTCCTGCGGATCGGTGCGCGTGTCGTACAGTGACGACTGCGTGTACTCATGCTGTAGGATCTTGTAGCGACCGAGCGCCAAGCTGCGCTGACCCTGCATGAAGCCCGAGACCGTGGCGCGCGGCGCGTCGGCGACCTGACCCATCAACTCGGGCAGAAAAGACCTGCCAGTCATCGTCTCGGGTGGGTCGATGCCCAGTGCCTCGAGGATAGTGGGCGCGACATCGACTAGGCCCACGTTCGTGCGCACGCGGTCACCGGCGTGCGTCACACCCGGAACGCGCATCAGCAGGGGCACGTGCAGGAGCTCATCGAACAAGCTGTGGCCGTGGCCCACCGAGCCGTGATCCCAGAACTCTTCGCCATGATCGGCTGTGACGATCACCATCGTGTCGTCGTCCAAGCCGCGCTGCTCGAGCCCGTTCATGATCACGTTGAAGTAGACGTCGTGGTAGCTGATCGCCGCGTCGTACAGCGACAACAAGCGCTCGCGGTCGCGCGTCGCGACCGGCAATCTGCCGAGCTTGATCGCGTCGAGCAGCGCACTGTTTTTCTGGAAGTTGATCGGGCCTTCGTAGCTCTTGGCGTCGTACAGCTCGAGATAGTCGCGCGGTGGTTGGTATGGGACGTGCGCGTCGATCGTGTGTACGTACAGGAAGAACGGCTTGTCTTGCGGGCGCGCGTCGAGCCAATCGAGCACATCGGACGCAACTGACTGCGCGACGCAGCGCCGGCCTTCACGGATGTAGTTGTGATAGGTCGTGAACCCGCGCTTGAAGCCAAACTTGTCAGACACATAGCCGTTGGCGATGAAGCCCGCGGTAAAGAAGCCTTGCTGCTGCAGCAGCTCCGGCAACACTTGGACGCTGTTCGGAAGGACGGTGGCGTCACTGAACGTGTTGTGTTCCCACGGCAGCAATGATGACAGTAAGGTCGCAACGCTAGGTTTCGTCCAGTTCTCTTGGCTGCGCGCGTTGGTCAGCACCGCAGCGGTCTCGGTAAAGCGCGACATGCCAGGTGTCTGCACGCGCGTCTTACGGTTGTATGGCGTGAGTCGATCCGCCCGCAGCGTGTCCACGAGGTACACGATCACGTTACGGATCGGTCGTCGTGCCGCTAATGGCGGCGCAGCATCACCTGCCGCGCTGATCACGGGCTCGTCGAGCGTGACGTCGGCGTTGTCCGCGCGCAGCTGCAGGCGAACCACCTGGCCAGCGTACGAGCGCAGATCGATCCCTGCTCGCTTCGGGTTCGCGCCAGCATCGAGCGTGCCGAGCGTCTTGGCCGGCTCGCCGTCCTTCTCCACGCTGACCTGCAGCTGGGCAGGCTCGTAGGCGCTGAGCGTCGACTCCCAGCGTCCGCGCGCGGGCACTTCGAGCGTGTAGGTGAGGGTGACCCCCGCCGGAACGACCAAGCGGTCGCGGCGCGCGTCGGGTCGCAGGTCGTTGTGCGCGATCGGCTTGGGCTTCTCGGTCTTCGACTGCTTGGGACCGAGCGCCGCGTAGTCGAGCGCAAAACCTGCTTCGAGCGTGTCGACGCGGTTGAAGAGTCGCAGCTCGACCCGGTTGTCGCCGCGTTTCACGACGCCCTTCGGGATCGTGACGGAGACGGTCTCCATCGTGCCGCCCGATAGCATGGCCGTGCTGACCAGATGGCCGTTCCAGTGCATCGCGAGCCGAGCAGGGCCGAAGCAGCGCAATGCGAGCGTGAGTTGCGAGCGATCCTCACGTTCCGCCGGCAGGAGCAGCTTCAGGTTGTTGCCGAACACGCGCAGCGTGCTCTTGCCTTCATGTCGCTCGCGGGTCTGTTGATGCCCCAGCCAGCCGCCCATCGTGTATTTGGCGTCCCCTGCCTCGCCGAAGTCGAACAGCTGTGTCTCGCCCCGCCACTGCTCCGAGCGCTCGAGATATCTGGCTAGCGCGTAGTGCACATGTGTTGCAGCCGTGTCCGGAGAGATGTCGCTCTCAGGCGAATTGACATCAGTCTGTGTGGCATCCGGTATGGCGTCGTAACGCGGGTCCAGCGACACTGGCTCCGCGAGATTCGCTCGGGCCGTGCTGGCATGGATGGGCGCTGCGATCTCCCTCGTACCCAGCGCCTGCCTCGTCTCCGCATCGAATGATCGCTCGGGACTCAAAGCATCGCTGTGACACGTGACCGCGGCGCACGAACACAACAGGATCAGCAAAGGCGCACGCATAGTATCGCTTTAGAGGCTAACATCTATCGGCTCGGCACTGCACAAAAGCCGAGCAGGGCGAGCAAAACGGCGCATCGGTCGCGCGACATGTGCAGGAAGATCGCGTCAGTGAGCCTTGATAGGTACAATCCGCGCCGTGCACCGCGATCTACGAGAAACATCGGCATTTGTAAGCGCCCGGTGCAGCTGTATGCGAGCCGTGTTTCGAGCGAGCCGTTGTATTCAGAGCACCGGATCCGAGACAAACGCAGTCATCATCTGACACCGCGAAGCGCACGAGCAGACCCGCGGACGGCATAGCAAAACAATGGAGCTCACAGGCATGCGTGGTTCAGCACTCGTCGCAGGTAGTGTCACCTGGCTGTTGCCGGTGTTCGTGGCTGCCCAGGAACCGCCTGATGAGGTCAGCAGTCAGCTGCGTGTCGTCGCATCCGAGCAGGAAGACGTCAGTCCGGTGCCGCCGCCAGCGCCCACGCCTGCAGAGCAGCAGGCCGAGGCTGCCGCGGAGCCGCACGACCTGACCACTGCCGAGGTGAAAGCTGGCGGCAGTGTGCACGTGGACGAAACGCTCGAACCCGACGCACATGCCACAGCCGAGCACGGGTCATCCGTCCCGCCGCCACCAGCTGCCGAACGGCGCTGGCCCGAACCGGACCAGCTGCGGCTCGCGCACAACACCTGGTTCGGGAGCACAGGTGGTGTGCGCGTGATCGATGGCGCCTCTGGCGCACCTGGCACGCTGCGTTTTCAGCTCGGGTTCGACTACTTCGGCGCGAGCGACTTTCTCGAGGTGAACGATAAGCATCGCTACACCTCGGGCACGCTGACCATCGGGGCCACACCGATCGAGCACTTGGAGGTGTACGGCTCTGCTACCTCCTACGCCAGCAGCAACAACTCCGGCAATCCCATCCTGCTGCAGAGCGCGGGCAATTTCAGCTTGGGTGCCAAGGGTTACGCGAAGCTGTTGCCGTGGTTGGCCGTGGGCGCCGATGTCCGTGGTCTCTTGCTCAATGCGATCGGCGATGTGGGCGTGAACGGCAGCAGCATCAGCGCGGCATTGCGTGTGGCTTCGACGGTCGATTTTCGTCGGCTCGATGCGCTGCAGCTGCCGCTCGTGTTCCGTGCCAACGTCGGCTATTTCCTCGACAACTCCGGCAAGCTGATCGAGGACACTGAAAAGTCGCGCTACAACGCGATTCCGAGCGCGACGCGGCGTCCGCTCGCGGATGAGGACCGACATCTGGTGAACCGGATCGAGCGCTTCGGGCTCGGGATTGGTAGGGTCGACCAGCTGATGTTCGGGGTGGGTCTCGAGGCGCCGTTCCAGCTGGCGGAGGACTTCTTCGTGCAGCCATTGGCGGAGTGGCAGCTCGGTGTTCCGGTGAACCGCCAGGGTTACGACTGTTTGGCGGTGCCGACGGACGCTACGAACAAGAGCAGCGACGGCTGCTTGGCGGTGAACGGTTTGTCAGCTGCGCCCTCGACGCTGACTGTGGGCGCGCGCGTGCTGCCGCCTGTGCACGGTTTGTCGGCGCTGGTAGCGCTGGACATCGGTCTGCTCGGTACCTCGACGTTCGTGCGCGAGGTCGCGCCGACGCGTCCTTGGGCGCTGCTCGTGTCAGTCGGCTACGCCGCCGACATGAACCCGCACAAGGCGCAAGTGAAGTACGTCGAGCGTGCCGCGGCAGCTCCGGCGCATGTTTCGCAGCCGACAGCGGCAGTGCCCGACGCGACGGTGCGTGTGCGCGGCGAGGTGATCGAGAGTGGCAGTGGTAAGCCTGTGATCGGCGCGGTCGTGCGTTATCCCGGGCGAGAGTTTACACCGCAGCTCACGAGCGCGGACGGTGTGTTCATCAGCTACGCATTGCCTGCTGGCGAGAGCTCGCTGGGCTTGGAGATCACGCATCCGGATTACGAGTCTGCGCATTGCGTAGTGCCGTTGTTGGCTGCTGCGCCTGCTGCTGCGCCGCGTTCGGGGCTTTCGCCGCTTGCTGGCAGTGGTGCGCCGATTGGGGCTGCGCCCGCAGCGGATGGGTTGATCCGCGGGCGGTGCGAGCTGGCTGCGATTCCGTTGAGCTCCAATCTTGTTGGCACTGTGACTGACGTCGACGGTAAGGCGTTGCCCGGTGTACAGGTCGAGCTGAGTGGGCCCGCGCAACGTACGCTGACTTCTGGCGCTTCGGGCGAGATCAGAGCGGAGGCGTTGCCTGCGGGTGATTACGTCGCGCAGGTGAATGTGCCGGAGTATCTGTTCAAGCGTGTGCCGATTACGATCGTGAGCCGTAACGACGCGAGCGTGCGGTTGTCGTTGAATCCGCGTCCTCGTAAACCGCAGGTTGTTCTGACTTCACGTGAGGTGAAGATCGGCACGGAGGTGGTGTTCCGGCCGAGCAGCGCGGATATCGACGCGCGTAGTACGCCTGTGCTGGCAGAGGTTGCGGATGTGCTGGCACACAACCCGCAGGTTCGTATTCAAGTGCAGGGGCATACGGATAACAGCGGCGACGCTGGAACGAACCGAATGCTCTCGCAGCGGCGGGCTGATTCAGTTCGGCAGTGGTTGATCAACTCGGGGATCGAGGCCGCGCGGATCGAATCCAAGGGCTTCGGCGATGAGCAGCCTATTGTTCCGAATCTCACGCCTGAGAGTAGGGCTCGGAATCGGCGGGTGCAGTTTACTTTGCTCAAGCCTTAACCCCGTTGTGCCAGGCGCCCTTCGGCTGACGAGGAGGGCGCCATCGGTTGCTAGGCTTTCGTTTGCAGCCGTTAGCTTCTGGCGTTTGCGTGGCGGTGTTTGGGCTACGGCGCCAACACCGCATCGCTTACGGCATTCAACGAGCGCCAACCAAGCGTCGAATCTCACCGAGCAAATCAGGCAACGGACGCGCCGCAGCAGGCTTCTTGAGCTCCCTGAGCCGCCCCTCAGGATCACGCTCCATCAGCTCAGCACCAACGCCACCGGGGAGAACTTCTTCTCCCGAGATCTTCATGATGCCTTGGCTCATCCCTGTGACGTTCCAGTCGCCAGAAGGCACGCGGCGTAAGAACACAACGACGTTCTCACCGAGCTTGAACGCTGCAGCACCAGGAACGTTCAAGCCCACCTCGCCAACAGAACCACCAAGGTGCGTAACGACCACCGACTCTTTCACGCTCCCCTTGAGCGTTGAGCTCACGGCCAGCGTAACGTCCGTAACGATCAGCTTGTTCACGTACCGCGAGCTCTGCTTGGAAGCGCTGCCCACTACGATCAGGTCGCTCTGCTCAACTAAAGCAGGCAAATCCATCGCGACCAGTACGGCTGCTTGCGTTGGTGCCGTTAGGAACAGTGCGAGCAATAGAACAATCGAACGAAACTTAGACATGCTGTCTCCCACGAGCATCTGCAGCCGACAGCGGCAGCGTAAATAGTGGCACCGCGCTCATCGCAGCCAGCAGTGTGCTGCGCGCTACGGTCAGCCAGGACACTTTGGATTCGAAGGCTGCTCCGAAGCAGCCGCAGCTTAGGTCGATGCCGCGGATCCGGGCTTGGGCCATCGCCGCTGCAAAGCCGACCAAGAGCACCAGAGAAATCAGTGCCGCGCCGCGTTGGTAGCGTGGCCAGAGGAGTGCTGCGGCGATCGCCAGCTCAAGTGCCGGTACGAACAGCGCGACCAGTCCGACCAGGTTTTCCGGCAACAGGCGATAGTTCAAAAGGTCGTTGGCGAAGCTGCCGGGATCGATCAGTTTGGGCACCGCGGCGACCACAAAAACTACAGCCAAGATCACGCAAAATGCCCACGTCACGATCTTCATAGCGTGCTCTCCGTGCACAAACGGCAAGGTCCTGACTCGGCAGGGTAGCCGGCCTGCACCCAGGCAGGCAGGCCGTCCTTCAGGATGCGAACGTCCGACAGCCCGAGCTCGCGTAAGCGCGCCGCCAAACGATGCGAGCTCTCGCAACCACCCCGTGCGTCGCAGTAGGCGATGATGGTCTGTGCGCTGTGTAGCTGTGTGAGAGCGGCACCTTGCAGGTCAGAGTCGCTCGGCAACGAGAGGGCCCCGCTGATGTGGCCTGTCTGGTAGAGATCGCGCGGCCTACAATCCACGAACATCACTGAGGGATCGCCGAGCAGACCGCGCGCCTCAGTGGCCTCGATCCATGGGCTCTGTGCCTCAGCCAGACTCGGTGTTGCAGAACAAGCTTGTACTTCGCCTTCCGGCGGTACTGGTTTAGGGATGCCGCGCGAGACAAGCAGCGCTACACCGAGCACCAAAGCGGCTGTACAGATACGCAGTGACTGTTGCGTCAACGACATCGCCGCGCGAAGCATAGCAGACGTCCGGCGGTTGGGTCTGCGCACGTGTCGGACGCCTGCGTTGACACCCGCGCACCCGACGACTATCACAGGCAGCAAATCTATGTGCGGACGACGTTTCTTGAATCTGTTGTCGCTAGCGCCGCTGCTAGCTTCCATCGTGAGTCTGTCCGGCTGCGACCTCGCGGGTACGCTGATCAAAGCGCAGAGCGATGGCGCGTCCGAGTTCACCGCTGAGCACGGCACAGAGTTCGCTGACCCCGACACCATCGGTCCCGTTCTGAGCGACGGCTTGATCACGAGCGAAGGCTACTTGTACTACGCGCCTGAGCACGAGCCGCTGATCCAAGGCCTGATCTATTCGAACGTCGCCTACGGTGTGGGTTGGCTCGGCGAGCAAGCGAACGCTGCTGAAGACGCTGGCAAGTACGCAGACGTCGAGAAGATCAACCGCCGTGCGAGCTTGATGTTTGCGCGTGCGCTCGCGCTCACCAAGCGCCTCTTACGCTTGAAGGACGACGGCTTCGACGACGCGATGTCCGGCGGCATGGATACGTTCAAGGCGTGGGTGAACGAGAACTTCTACGAGAAGGAAGACGCACCCGTGCTCCTGACAGCGGGCATGGCCTACTTCGTCTCCATGCTGAAGTCCGAGGATGGCCTCGCTGCTTCGGTCGATATGCCCTACGCGCGCTATATGGTTGAGCGCTCCGTGGAGCTCGATCCCGAGCTCGACGGTGCACAGGGGCTTTCGATCCTCGGCACGTACTGGTGCACAGTGCCCGCCATGGTGGGTGGCAATCCGAAGTACGGCTGGGAGCTGATGCAGCGCGCGATGAAGATCACGAACCGCGGTGCGCACGGCGTGCACGTTGCTGCGGCAGAGCGCTGCGCGGTCGCGCTGCAAGATCGCAAGATGTATCACGAGCTCTTGATGGAAGTGATCGAGTCGAAGGACGTGCCTAAGCAGCGCCTTCCCAACAAGCTCGCTCGTCATCAGGCTGAGCGGATGCTCAAGAAGATCGACGATCTGTTCTACGACTGACCGCTAGCGCTGTGTGTCATGTGCCGTCCGGTAAATCTGCGACGCGCAAAAACATGACTGAACGTGACGGCTGCGGTTACCTTTCGGCGCGCCTACTCATCGACCAAGTGGGTAGGTGTGTCGAAATGCGCGCCTTGGGCTTGTCATAGCCCGAACGTTGGAGTTAGTTGCCACTTCGCTTTCGCCGCTGAGGACGCACGGCTTGCTGAAGTAGACAGTGGCAGTGACTCGCCCTTGGTGAGGGAAGGAAAGGTGTTCCGCACATGGAGTTCTTCCGCCGACTCGATCGAGCTTGGGCACGTGGTGAGGGTGGACTCACCGTGCTCGTCTTGCTTTCGATGGTCTTCGTCGCGGCTTTCTCGGCTGGCGTCCGAAACCTGACTCGCTTCGATATCCAATGGGCCAACGAGGTCCTCACCGACATGGAGTGGGCTGACTCGTTCCTGCGCAAGGCGACGATGTGGCTCGCGTTCTTGGGCGCGTCACAAGCCTGTTACTACCGCAAGCACATCAGCATCGATGTGCTCGTTCGCATCGCGCCGCTCAAGCAGCGTTACTTGATGCACGCAGCGGCAGGCATCATCGCTGCGTTGATCACGTTCGCGATGTCGTATTCGCTGTGGAAGGCCGTCGAGCTCAACTTGAGCGAGCGCCCGATCGAATACGAAATGCTTACGGAGACCGGTTCGCAGCATGTCTGTGATGCGACGCCCGAGCAGCTCAAAGCGCTCGAAGGCGTGGAAGTGCCGACGTCATTCTGCGCGGTACGCACCGTGCTCAGAGCGGTCGGAGTAACGCCTGAGACTCCGGGTGCTGCGTTTCAGCTGATCGTGCCGTTCATGTTCTTCGTGATGGGCCTACGCTTTCTAGGAGCGGGAGGGACCGCGGCCCGCGCTGTCGCCGAAGGTGAGGAAGCGCTGCTCAAGCTCGAGGCTGAGGAGCACGCGCGGCAAGCTGCGGTCGAAACCGCAGCAGGCGAGTCGGTATCGCCGCTCGCGATCGAACCGCTGCATCACGCTGCGCCTGCTGCTGCAGTCGCAGGGGGCGTAGCCGCCGCATCGTATCCGGTGGGTGGAAAGCTCGACGAGGAAGAAGAGCTGGATCCCTCAGAGGAGCCGGTCGACGACGCAGACGCGTACGCGGATGCGCCAGTGAGTGATCAAATCGAACCGCCCAATTCAGACTTCGAAAGCGACGAGCACGACGAGGACGACGAAAACGGTCCGACGAGGAAGTCATGATTCTTATCGCGCTCGGTATTATTCTCCTCGCCTTCCTCGGCGTTCCGCTGTTCGCGTTGTTCGGTGCAGCCGCCCTTGCGCTCTTCTTGAGCTTGCCGGAAGGCAACTGGGCATCGCCCGCGATCGACATGTTCGGCATTCAGTTCGCCGAGCAGCCTTCGCTGATCACGATCCCGCTGTTCACGTTCGCTGGTTACTTGCTGGCCGAATCCGGCATGCCCAAGCGCTTGGTGAACGTGTCCAAGGCGTGGCTCGGTTGGATGCCAGGCAGCTTGGCGGTCGTCTGCTTGATCGCCTCTGCGTTCTTCACGACCTTCACGGGCGGCAGCGGCATCACGATCGTCGCTGTCGGCGGACTGCTCCTGCCGGTGATGTTGCAGGAGAAGTATCCGGAGAAGTTCACGCTCGGTCTCGTCACGACCGGTGGCTCACTCGGCATTTTGTTCCCGCCGAGCGTGCCGCTGATCATGTACGGCATCATCGCGAACCTCTCGATGGACAAGCTGCTGGTGGCCGGCATCATCCCGGGCATCTTGGTGGTCGCGGTGCTCGGCGTGTACGGCGCGATCGTCGGCAAGAAGTCGAACTTCACGCCGGTGAAGTTCAACTGGTCCTCCGCGATGTCGACGCTGTGGGCGATCAAGTGGGAGGTCGCCATCCCGGTCGTCCTGCTTGGCGGCTTCGGCACAGGCGTCCTGCGCCTCCACGAAGCGGCGGTGCTCACCGCGCTGTACGTGTTGTTTATCGAAGTCGTGATCTATCGCGACATCAACATCCGCAGGGACCTACCGCGTGTCGTGATCGAATCGATGACGCTGGTCGGCGCGATCCTCACGATCATGGCGTGCGCTGTCGGCTTCACGGGCTTTTTGATTCAAGCCCAGGTGCCGATGAAGCTCCTGGAGCTGATGCAGTCGCTGATCACGTCGCAGTTCATCTTCCTGCTCGTGCTCAACATCTTCCTCGTGATCGTGGGCATGTTGATGGAGATATTCGCGGCGATCGTCGTCGCGGTGCCATTGGTCATCCCGCTGGCACGCGCGTACGGCTTGGATCCCTACCACTTCGCGATCATCTTCTTGCTCAACCTCGAGATCGCGTACTTGATGCCGCCGCTCGGCATCAACCTGTTTATCTCCAGCATCCGCTTCAACCGCCCGGTCACGTCGCTTTACAGCTCGGTGCTGAGCTTCATCGCCGTGTTGTTCGCGACCTTGATGGTCGTGAGCTACGTGCCCATCCTGACCACCTGGTTGCCGAGCAAGGTGTCGTCGGACGAGATCCAAGGTGGTGAGGACATCGGCGCCGAGCCGCCCGGAGGCGACGACCTCAAGGACGAGGACTTCGGCCTGACCGGCGATGACCTCGACAAGAAGGACGGCGGCACAGCAGCTGACGGCGGCACCGCTGCAGCGACTGGCGACGGCGGCACGGCGGCAGCAGAAGCGCCAAAGGAAGAGCCCGCCAAGCCGCTGACCAAGGCCGAAAAGGCACAAGCGCGCAAGGAAGCTGCGGCAGCTAAACGCGAAGCAGCGAAGGTGGCTCGCGAGGAAGCCAAGGCCAAACGCGAAGCAGACAAAGCTGCCAAGCGCGCGGCTACGAAGAAGCCAAAGGCTGAAGAGCCCGCCGAAGAGCAGTAGCCGTCAGGCTCTGCGTTCTCTCCGAGAGGAGATCCGAACCGCCGCCAGGGCGCCGGAGAACGCCAAGAAGAGAAACAGGGGTTCAACCCCCTGTTTTCTTGTTCTCTTGGCGGTCCTGGCGCTCTTCTGGCGAGTCACTCTCGGTCTCACGCGCCGAACAAGCGTTGCGCGATCGGTAGGCCGTAGTGGATGCCGATGCTAACTGACAGGACGCCTGCTGCTGCGAAGAGCAGAGCTTGCGGCTTGGCGCGCTGCGAAATCGCGCGCAGTGGCGCGCCTGCGATGCCTGCCAGTGCAGCCATGCCGAGCAACGAGCCGGCTCCGAAGAACACCATGTAAGCGAAGCCAGCGCGGAGATCGGGCATGTTCGCGAACACGAGCGCAGCCAGGCTTCCGCTGCCTGCAGTGCCGTGTAGCAACCCGATCAGCAGCGACTTGCGCCGGCTATGGCGCGAGGCCTCGTGGGCGTGATCAGCGTCTTGTGCCTCAGCGGGCTTGCGCAGTGCGCGCAGGATCGAACGCGTTCCGAGCACGAGCAGCAGCCCTGCCACCGTCAACTCGAGCCAGTCCGAGGTGCGCTCCGACATGCTTTGCCGGAACATCAACAGCGCCCCGCCGCACGCCAAGATCGCCAACGAGTGACCCAATCCCCATGCCGCTCCTAGCTGCATCGCGCGGCGCGCGTTGCGCTGCTCTGGGACGAGCGTGGCGACGGCTGCGACATGATCAGGCTCGGTGGCGTGGCGCAGACCGAGCAGAAAGGCCAACGACCAGCTCGTGAACAGTGACACCATCAGGCTCGCGTAGCACGAATCTCATAAAATTCATACGCACGCGCGCGCGCGTCCGCCACCGTGCACAGCGCCCGCGCAGCCGTCTACATGCTCAAGCCGAGGGCGTGTCTACGACGTCACTGCCGCCGAGCTTTCGCCACTCCAGCCTCGTGTATGCGTGGTGGATCGGCTCCTCGCCGTACGCACGCTCGAGCCTGCGGATCGTGAAGTGTGCACGCGCAACATCCTGGAAATGCTGCACGAACATGCTGTTGATCGCGGCGCCGCTGGCAGCGCCCACGAATGGAATGGCCTTGGCGAGCACCTTGTGCGAAACGCGGGCAGAATACCGAGCGCCTACGCGTGTAAGCCATTCGGCAACAGGTGGTGCAACTTGCTTGGTCAGGCCCTTCCGGCCCACGTGCTCCACTGCCTTCTTGAAAGACTGGGCCAGGCCGATGCGCGCCGCGTAATAACCTGTTTCCGCGCTGCGCGGAGACATCGGCTGACCACCGCTCAACGCCAGCACTTCCAGACAGGCCATGCGCGGCTCGAGCTCTGCGAGGTTTTCGCCTTCGCTGCGCGCCACATCGGCGATCGCGCGCAGAATGATCAAAGTCGAAATAGGCAGCTCTGCAGGCAGCGCGATCAAACCGAAGAAACCGCCCGCTGCGCCCGCGACACCGCCCGCAACGCGATGCCAGACCAACGCCGAACGACGCATCGGCGAAGGTTGCGCCGCACGATCGAGTGATGCGACCGCCACCGTGAGCCCAAGCTTGAGCGTGCTCTCCGTTGCTCGTGCGAGCGCCTGCTGGACGGTTGGTGGCAAGTTGCCGATGCCGCGTTCGATCGGATGCCCGAGCAGCTCAGATGCTCGTGCGAGGAAGCCCGGATGCTCTAGAACAAGCTTGGCTTGAAGCAATGCTTCGCGGTCAGCTAGCGATAACTCCAAGCTCGGCCTCCGATCCTGGCGACGGTCTGCAGGTGCAGTGTGAGCATTTTAGCTCGGGAAGTTGCGAACCGCACGCATTCGCACTGCCGTTTCGCGCGGTTATGGCGCTCGCGTTCTGTAACGTTTGTGAGGCGTAGATGTCGGTGTCGTTCACCAGCCGCCATCCGCGGCCAGCCAGCCCGACCCTGAGGGATCCGCGAGTGAGGTGAATGTGTGTGAAGCTCCGCGGCTTCGTTGGAAAACTTCGGTTAACGTTCGACGCTGGACTTGCGGCGGGCGCGCCGGCGCAGCAGCTTGCCCAAGTTTTCGCGTTCCCACTGCAGCGCCGCTTGGTAATCCTCAAACTGGCGCTCGCGCGCGACGAACGCTGGACCATGCAGCTCACGGCGGCCGTTCTGCAGCTTCGGTGGCAGCACGTGGTGGAGCATCTCGTGGTAAATGATGTACTCCACGAAATATCTAGGCACAAAGGCTGCGTCCAAGGCTGGGTGTACGCGGATCAGACGGTCGCGCGAGGTGTAGCTACCTAGCTTGATCGAGCGCCGGCCCGAATTGGGTCTACCCGTTTGGCTGCGCGCCCAGGTGACATTCACGCTGACTTCGCCCGCGAAGTAGCGCGCGTTGATCGCGCTGCAGATCGCCTGTAAATCGTGGTGCCGGCCGCGCGTTGTGAGCGCGATCGGTCGCCGCTCAGGGCGGCGGATGCTCTGGCGATGTTGCTCGATGTAGCGGGCGATGATGCCCGCGGACTCGCGCTCGCCGCTGAACAGGTACTCGCCGAGCGCTGTCCAGATCTCGGGTGGCGCATGCAGAAACATGTGGTGCACGCGCGCTTCGATCTGATCGCGCTGCTTGTCTCGGCGCAGCGATACCATCGTGCGGACGTTGTCCGTGACGCTCAGGCGCAGGCTGGGATGGCTAGTACCGTGCCGCGCACGCAGCGCGAGCTCCAAGGCTTGTGCGAGCGCTTCGTCGCTCTCGGAGCGCGGCTGATGAGATCTATCGGCGTCGAGCGGGGCGGGTGCAGCCTCGTCTGCGAGCGCGCAAAGCAGCTCGTCGGAAGCAGCAGCGAGCGCATCGGGGGCAGGTTCGTCTGCGAGCGCGCTGCGCTGCCCGTCGCGCGCGTCCGCGAGGGCGACGTCGCGCTGCGAGCGCAAAGCTGGGTTGATGTCGTCTACGAGCGTGCTCGGCAGCGCGTCGTCAGGGCCGCAAGGCGCAGAGGGACCTTCTTCCCGCGCCTTCAAAGCCGCGCTCTGCTCAAGCGCTGCTCCATCATGCTGAATGCGCGGCCTGCTCGCGGCGCGCGCTCGGGCTGCGGCGAGCTCCACGCTGGCTGGGCTGGGAACGGCCTCGCGCTTGAACTCGAAACCTAACTGACTTGCGCGTCCTGCCATGAGCTTGTCGGGGGCAAAGTGAAGCCTGGCCCCACGGGGTTTTCGACGCTAAAAGCCTGCCGAGGGACCTGTCAAAAAAGCGGGACACCGTGGCTCACGACGTACACGTTCATTATTTCGCTGCGGCGCGAGACCTGGCTGGTTGCAGCTCGGAGCGCGTCTCGTTGGCAGCGCCGGCTGTCACGATGGCCGAGCTGCGACAGCTCCTCAGCGTGCTGCACCCGCAGCTCGCGCCGTTTCTCGCGCGCATGCGGTTGGCCATCAACGACGAGCTGCACGTGCAACCCGTGCAGGTTCACGCAGGCGACGAGGTCGCTGTGCTGCCGCCCGTGGCCGGCGGCTCGGCCAGCCCCATCCACTGCGTGCTCCAGGAAGCACCGCTCTCGGTAGACGCTGCGATCGCGCAGGTGTCTCATCCTGGGGCAGGCGGGATCGCGATCTTCCTCGGCGTCGTGCGTGATCACGCCGAGCAGGGTTCTGTGTCGCGGCTCGACTACGAAGCGCACGAGTCGCTCGCGCTGCGCGAAATGACGCGTATTCTGAACGAGCTGAGCCGTGAGTACCCTGGCACTCGCATCAGCGTGCAGCATCGTGTCGGGCAGCTGGCGATCGGGGATGCGGCCGTCGTGATCGCCGCCAGTGCACCCCACCGCGGCGAGGCCTTTGCCGCGTGCCGAGCGGCCATCGACCGGATCAAAGAGACCGTGCCCATCTGGAAGAAGGAGTGGGCACCCGACGGAAGTGCGCTCTGGGTCAACCTTGACGCTGCTCCCGAGAAAAAATCCTAAATCTTTGCGCGTTCACGACACTGGCTAGGGCACTGTCCGATAGGCGCCTCTACGTCGTCCTCCGTCTAGGAGGCCTCCTGATCGGCAAACGCTCTACGTGACACTGCTCCACGCATGGCCTGACCCCTCGTCGCTGCCTCAATGGCGCAGGCGACAACGTCGCCGGCTCCTGACCATCGTCGTCTCGGTCGTGCTTGGGGTGCCGCTGTTGCTCACCATGTTGCTGCGCGCGGGTGTCGATCTGTTCGGCACGGTGCGGGTCGGTGGCATCGAAGTGACGCGCGACAGCGCCGGGCTCGCGGCGTTGCAAGCGCGAGCCGACCAGTGGGAACAAGCGCTCGTGACTGTGCACGTCGGGCCGTATCTCGCGCGTGCGACGCGCCAGCACTTCGGCGCGAAGCTGTCCGTCCTGCAGGTGCAAGACAACCTGTTGTCGCTCGGACAATCCGCCAATCCGCTCTCGGATCTCGTGAACCTGTGGGTGTCGCGCAGCGCAGGCCTCGATCTGCCTTGGCAGCCGGAGCTGTCGCGCGCGACGCTCGGTGATCGCCTGCGCGAAGTTCGTGATCGCTTGGAGCGTCCCCCAGTGCCAGGTGCATTGCTCGCGAATGGCACCGAGCTGCCGGGTACGCCCGGGCTCAGCATCAACGTCATGAACGCGATGGATCGCTTGTCGCGTGCGCTCTTGCGCGGCGACTCGGCGGTCGAGCTCGAGGTCTTTCGGATCGCGCCGCAGCGAGCGGTGCCGTACCGGAGCGAGCTGGTCGCGCAAGGGCAAGGGCAGTTCGGCTACACGCTCTCGGAGTTCCGCACGCAATATCGCACCGGGCGCGCGCAAGCGGGACGCATTCGCAACATCGAGCTCGCTGTCAAAGCGATCGAAGGCGTTGTGCTCGAGCCCGGCGGAGAGCTTTCGTTCAACAAGTCGGTCGGTCAGCGCAGCTACGAGCGCGGCTTTGAAGCGGCCAACGAGATCATGAATCGCCGGATCGTGCGCGGCGTGGGCGGCGGCGTGTGTCAGGTCGCAGCGACGCTGCATGCGGCAGCGTTCTTGGCTGGCTTTGCGCTGCCCGAATATCGCCAGCATTCACGGCCGGCGAAGTACATCGAGCTCGGTCTGGACACGATGGTGTCTTTTCCGCAGCAGGACATGCGTATCGCCAATGTTTATCCGTTTGCGGTGCGCGTGCGCGCGTCGGCGCAGGACGGCAAGCTCACCGTGCGCTTGGAAGGTGCGGGCAAAGCGCATCCGGTCGAGTGGAGCACGCAGGTGCTGTCGCGAACGAAGCCGGGCGTGAAGCGCATCGAGAACCCCGACCTCGATCCCGGTCAAACGCAGCTCATCCAGGAGGCCATCGATGGCCTGACTGTTTTGCGCAAGCGCACGATCTATTTGCCGACTGGGCCGTCGGTGGAGGAGAAGACGCTGCGCTATCCGCCGAACGATCGGATCATCGCTGTGAGCGGCAGCGGCGGTGGTGGTGGTGGTGACGAGGTGTATTCGTCGTCGTCACTCAAGGCTCTGCAAGAGCTCGGTATGGAAGACTTCTGAGCGTGTGCCGCGCTGCGCTGACCTAAGTAGATCAGGTGCAAGAGCGCAACACCGAGGCAACCTGGCGCGGCGCACACGCGCGGGTCCACCGGTGTGACATAACGTGGCAGGTCAGTGTCAGATGCGTCGCGCTCGCGCTTGAAAGGGCGTAGCCTGGCTCTCCGCAGCACCTTCCGCGTCAGGTGCACTTCGGAACGTCGAGTCGATGTTCCGCTGGCACACTTGTCGCAATCGGAGTGGCCCCCGAAGAAAGGATTCGAAACATGCCGCAGCTCGGCCGTAGTCACATCAGGACCATTGAAGATCAGATCGCCGCGCGGGCGTACGAGAAGTGGAAGCAACGTGGATGCCCCCAGGGCGACAGCTCTCGTGATTGGTTTGCTGCGAGCGAGGAAGTGCGAGCTGAGCAGGAGCGCCGTGCTTACGAGCAGGCCATTGCGCTGTTCGATTGACCGGCGCATTTGTGGGTTGGAGTAAGGCCGTGCGTACTCGGTCACTTACCCACGCAACCGCAACCGCTCTCGGTTACGTCTACGGCTGACCATTGGTCGCAAGTTTTCATGCGATTCTGCGGCTGGGCAGCTCGCGCGGACTTCGGCGTGCGCCTGCCGCGTCGAGAATGATCAACAGGGAGGCGAGGAGCCGGGGAGATTTTTTGGTTCGCGACCTACGCGATGAACCTCGCTACACGCTCCGTTCACCCTCTGGACCCAATTCCAAAATCTCCCCGGCTCCTAAACTCCTACGAAAATGAATGAGCTAACCTGCTGAGATCTCTGGCCTGAGGCCGAGCGTAGGTGCGAGGGGTGCGAAGAGCGTTGCGACGTTGTGTTGGTCGTAACCGAGGCTCTTGAGACGCTTCGCAAGGGCTTTGGCCGTGGACCGCTTGTTACGAAGGTCGAGGTAGCCGGCGCCGAGGTCGCGGTACGGTTCGTGGGTCTGCAAGACTCGATGAACTGCACAGGCGAGTTTGTGGGCGATCGCAAACAAGGCTCGCATCGAACCGCGTCGACTCTTGAGGCGGCGATACTTGTCGGTGAGGTATGTAGCCTTCTTGCGCGTGGCGGCGAGCGCGGCTTCGACCAGAATGCTCTGCAAGTACGGGTTGCCTTTGCGGCGGCGTGCCGAGAACGACTTGCCGCCACTCTGGCGCTGTCCGGGGCAAGTGCCTGCCCAAGATGCGAAGTGCGCCGCCGAAGGAAAGGACGCTACGTCTGGGCCGACTTCAGCGAAGATTTCGATCGCAGCGATGCGACGAATCCCGTCGATCGTGCTCAGCAACGCGAGACTCTCTTCGTACGGAGCGACCTGCTTGTCCAGCAACTCATCGTAGCGAGCCACTTCTTCGGCAGTTCGGTCGAGCCGAGCGAGTTGATCGCTCAGCATCACGCGATGGTGCTCTTCGACCAGGACGTCGAGTGCCAAGCGCAATTCGGGCACCTTGCTGCGGAGCCGGCTACGCGCCAGAGAGGCTATCTGCTCTTTGGTGCAGCTGTTGGCTGCTATCGCCCGAAGCATCAGCATTCCCGAGACTCCGAATACGTCGCTGGCCACCGAAGCGAGCTTGATGCCTATGATCTCCAGCAGCTTGAGAATGCGGTTCTTCTCGGTGGTCTGGCTCTGCACAAGCATCCGCCGATAGCGACACAAGTCGCGAATCGCACGAATCTCTTTCTCGGGGACGAAGCTCTTACGCAAGAGTCCGTGTCGCAGCAGCGTCGCCAGCCACTCGGCATCTTTGACGTCGGTCTTGCGTCCTGGCACGGCTTTGACGTGTCGGGCATTGACCAACGTGATGTCCACACGGCCCTCAAGTGCGGCGTAGACCGGGCGCCAGTACACACCCGTGCCTTCCATGGTCACATGAGTGATGGCGAGCGAGGCGAGCCAGTCGCGCAGTTGCTCTAGCCCGTGCCGCATCGTTGGGAACGACCGCACGACCTTCTTGGGTCTGCGCTTTCCATCATCAAACAGGGCACATGCAACAACCTCGGCCTGATGCACGTCCAGCCCACAACAGCGCGAAAACAAAACCTCCATACGCACCTCCGATTGAGAAACCGAAGGGTCGCCACGCTCGAGGAAATCGAAAAATCTCCTACACGCCCTTTCCCATCTCGTGGGATCCGGCAAGCCTGTGGTACCTCAAACGAGCGCGGGTCAGTCTCCCTGACGGGGTCAGCAACCACCAAAATGAGGATGGACCTCTGACGACCTAACGGTCTTCAGAGAACATCACGGGACCTGGCCCGCGCGCTACCTAGACCTAGAGCCACGCGGGCGATTCCCATTTTCACTTGCCAGTGGTGAGCGGTCTTCCGCTCATGATGCTCCCTGTTTCATTCTCTTGCTTCGAGCGCCGTGCAGCGCAGTTGCCTTCGATTGGCGAAAGCACCAGGAACATTGCCAAACTTGTGACCAATGGTCAGACGGGCACGGGCACGGGCACGGATCACTTGTCGATGCTAGAGCGCTCCGACGAGCATGCCGCGCATGATCTGAAGCACGATCAGCACGATGAGCGGTGAGAAGTCGAAGCCGCCCATGCGATCGCCGCCCAGCAATTTGCGAAACGGTGCGCACAGTGGGTCTGTGATCTGCGAGGTGAGCGAGCGCGGGAACTGCTCTTTGTTGGGCAATATCCAGCTCAGGACCGCATCGGCGATCAGCACGATCTCGAGGACCTGCAAGAGTGTGACGAATAGACCGGGGAGAGAAGATTCGGGCATCTGTCAGCGACGCTCGCGCTGCTTCGCAAGCACAGCTCCTATGTAACCGTAGATGACGCCGGCAGCAAAGCCGCCCAAATGGGCATAGTTCGCGACTGAGCCTCCGAGAAGGCCATCCAAGAGACCGGTGAAGCCGATGACCATCCAGCCGACGAAGAAGATCACCCAGCCGTTGGGCACGCGAAGGCCGCTGCCCGGGTCGAAGTAGCTGCGGGCCCAGAGAAAGCCCATCAGCGCGTAGACCACACCGGACAGGCCACCAAAGTTCGGGGAAAGCCCGAGCACGAGCTGCGCGAGGTTGCTGAGCAGCGCGCTCCACAACAAGAACAAACTGTACTGAAACGAGCCCAAGAAGCGCTCGCTCGGCACGCCAAGATCGCGCAGCCAAAAGGCGTTGAACAGCAGGTGAAAAGGGTGGAAGTGCAGCAAGATCGGCGTGAATAGGCGCCAGAGCTGCCCGGCGCGGATGTTGTCCCAGACCGTCCAGTCGCTGCCGCTGATGGCGGAGGCGGCAGGCGGCTGCGCGATCAGAAACAGCTCGACGCGTGCGCGCTCGTCGCCGAGCCCCGTGTAAAACGAGACCACGATGCTCACCGCGAGCAGCAGCCACGTGACAGGTCCCAAGAGGAAGTGCGCGAGCAGCCGCTGCGGCAGCGGAACCTTCGCCAACGTCTCGGCACGCGCTTGGGCTTGTTGGGCCGCCGTGTGATGGGCGTGAAACGCGGCCAGCAGGCGCTCGGCCTGCGGCACGTCTTGCTCGGAGACGATCCAGAGCGCGCGACCTCCCGCGTCGTCGTCGCGGACCACCGTCGGGATGTTCCGGGAGGACAAGAGCTCATCCAGCGCCTCGGCGGCGGCTGGGTTAGTGAAGCTCACAAGCTTACGCATAGCCGGCGAGCCTACCCACCCACCTGGTACATCTCCAAGCGCCGACGAGGTTTGTGCACCAGTTGCTTGCGCTCTTGCGAGTAGCGATCGCTGCGCGCGCGCCAGCTGTCACACATCAGCTCGCGCAGCTTTTTATCCTCGGGATCTGGGTCGCTCGCGCGTAGGAGCGGCTTGAGCGCGACGCCATCGACCGCGAACAAGCAAGTGAGCAGCCGGCCGTCGGCCGAGAGCCGCGCCCGCTGACATTGCCCGCAGAACGGATCGCTTACGGACGTGATCACCCCGATCTCCCCCGCGCCGTCGTGATAGCGATAGCGGCGCGCGACCTCACCCGCGTAGTGCGCGGGCAGAGGCTCTAGCGGCCAGCGCTCTTCGATGCGCGCGAGGATGTCCTTGGCGCTCACGACATCCCGGGCGCGCCAAGTGTTTTGCGTTCCGACATCCATGTACTCGATAAAGCGTACGACGTGCGGCGTGCCGCGGAAGCGCTGTGCGAGCGCGAGGATCGCATCCTCGTTGCGCCCGCGCATCACCACGCAGTTGATCTTGATCGACGCGAAGCCGGCCTTGGTCGCCGCGGTGATGCCGGACAACACACGATCGAGGCCTGCGACTCCGCCGCTCATCAACACGAACTGGTCCGCATCGACGCTGTCCAAGCTGATCGTGATGCGATCGAGGCCTGCCGCTTTCAGCTGCTGCGCGTGCTCTGCAAGCAAAAAACCATTGGTGGTCAGCGTGATCTCTTGCAGCAGCCGCGTCTCGGCTAAGCGCGCGATCAGGCTCGTCAGGTTGGGGCGCAGCAGTGGCTCCCCCCCGGTGAGGCGCAGCTTGCGGACGCCGAGATCGCGGGCCGCGACACTCACCACGCGCGTGATCTCGTCGAAGCTGAGCAGCTCCTGCGCCTTGAGGAAGCGGCGTTCGTCCGAGTAGATCTCCTTCGGCATGCAGTAGTCGCAGCGGAAGTTGCAGCGATCAGTCACAGACACGCGCAGGTCGTAGAGCGGCCGCTGGAACTGGTCCAACACGGTGGCTCGCTTCGTGTCTTCGCGCTGCCCTGCCATGGAAACTAAGCTCAGCATACTGTCAGCAAAACCCGGCACGGCAAGCCGAGCGATAACCTAGCGCGTATCCAGCATGTTTTTCAGGCTCGACAGTGCTTGCGTCAAGTCGGGTTGCGCCTGCAACAGGCCGGTCATCGGGTCGCCCATCGCCGCCATACGGCCGGGCACGGTGAACACAGTATGCCGACCGGGGACCAGCGCGGCCGACACCTCGTCGCGCGTGAGCGGAGTGGAAACAGTTGCACCTGGCACCGCACGCACCGAAAAGGGCGCGACGATTGCGCGCGAACGTCCGGTCTGGCCGGTGTCGATGTAGACGGCGTTCGGGCGATTTTTCCGCATTCGTTCCAGGGTCGACAGCTGCGGATGGCGGCGGTGAACCAAGTGCCCGAGCAGGTTGGCCAAGAGCACTGCGGCCTCGAACGGGGCGCCGCCCATCGGGACGAGCACGTGCAGTCCGGTCTGTCCCGAGGTCTTCGGAAATCCAGGCAGCTGCAGCTCATCCAATATGTTGAACAGCTCCCGCGCGAGCGTCACCGCGTGCTCGAGCGGCGCTTCGCCGAGGTCGAAGTCGATGGTGAGGAAGTCGCAGCGCTCGATGCTGCTGAAGCGTCCGGCGAGGATGTGCAGCGGGATCACGCCGAGGTTCGCGAGATAGATCAGGGTGTCTTGATCGTCGACGCGAAAGAACGTGACGTCGCGGCGTTGCTCGTCTGAGTGCAGCTGCTCCGTGCGGACCCAGCTCGGCGTGCCTTGCGGCACGTTCCACTGGTAAAAGCTCTTGCCCGCGATTCCGTCTGGGTAGCGCACCATCAGCACAGGCCTGTCGCGCAAATACGGCAGCAGATAGGGAGCGATCGCCGCGTAGTATTCGCAGACATCGCCCTTGGTGATGCCTTCACCCGGCCAAAACAGCTTGCGCTGGTTGGTCAGCTTGACCTTTGTTTTGGGCATTTCCCGTGCGGGCGCCTGTTCGACTATCGCTTCTTCAGGCTCCGATTCGGGCGCCGCGGTGCACTCGCTCGCGTTGGCGTCCGTGCGCATGTTCAAAAACACCGGATGGCGCAGCCGACCGTCTTCGGTGAACCCCGCGTGCGAGACGCTGACGACCACTTCAGGCTTCACGAAGCTGCGGCCTTGCGGGGCAGGCAAGAGCTCCCCTTCGGCGGGGCACTTGCTCACAGCGAGCGGCTTCAATGCAGCCAGGAGCTGCGCGACATTGGTATCCGACAGGCCCGAGCCCACGCGACCGCGGGTGATCAAATGCCCTTCCACGTAACTCGCGATCTCTAGCGCGCCCATCGCGATGCGACCGCCTTTGCCCTGCGTGTAGCCGACGACCACGAAGTCGTCGCTGTGCATGCGCTTGTGCTTGAACCAGTGTCGTGAGCGGTCGGGCCCGGTGACGTACACCGAGTCCGCGCGTTTCTCGATCACACCTTCGAGCTCGAAGCGCTCACAGAACGCGAGCAATGCGTTGCCGTCGCCCACTGCGTAGTCCACCGTGCGCACGAAGCCTTTGCCGCGCAGCAGTGTGGTCAAGAGCTGCTTGCGCGCGAGCAGCGGCAGCTTGCGCAGATCGAGCTCGTCGATCGCGAGGATGTCGAAGACAAGGTACTGCACCTGCTTCTTGTGCATCGCGGCCGCGATCGAATGCTCGTCCTGCTTATGGATGCGCTGCGCGAGCTGCGCGAAGCTGGGCAAGCCGCGTTCGTCAAAGGCGACGATCTCGCCGTCCAGGATCACGCGGTTCACCGGCAGCGCGCTGAGCGCCCGCACGATCTCGGGAAAAAGTGCGGTAGCGTTGCGCCGGGTGCGGTAGCGCAGCTGCACTTGATCCCCGTGCCGCTCGGCGAGCAGGCGGACGCCGTCCAGCTTGAGCTCGTACAGGCACTTGGCGTTGTCCAAGCGGCCTTCGCCCTCGGCGCAACGCATCGGGATGGTGTTGTCCAGCCGCAGCTCACCTGGCGCCGCTCCCAGCTGCAGGGCCTGCGCGCGCAAATTGCTCGCAAGCTCCACCGCGTGTGAGAGCTCTTCGACCTCCATGCCAGAGAGCACGCTGTGCGGCTCGTCTACGATGATGTCGCTCGGCTCGCGCGAGTAGGCGTCGGCTTTCTTGAGAAGTAGCCAGCTGCGCTGCTTGTCACCGTATTTTTGCTTGGTCTCGACCAGCGCAAAGCGCCCGCGCAGCTTGAAACCCCAGAGTAGAAAGTCGAGCTTGCCCTTGGCCATGCCCGTCTCTGCGTCGGTCTCGAGGTAGTGGATGGTGCCCGTGTCCCACACGATCATCGCGCCCGCGCCGTAGTTGCCCGCGGGGATAACGGCCTCGAACGCCAGGTACTCCAGCGGATGATCTTCCGTGTTCATCGCCAGGTGCTTTTGCAGCGGCACGAGGCTCGGACCCTTCGGAACTGCGAAGCTTTTCAGCGTGCCACCCACCTCGATCCGCAGGTCGTAGTGACGGCGCGTCGCGGCGTGTAGGTGCACGACGAAGCGACCCGCGGTTGTGGCACCGATGCCCTTCGGGCTGTCCATCGGTTCAGCGCCAAAGGGCTCATTGGTTCGCGTCGGATCGCGCTTCTCGCGATATGAATCGAGCTTTCTCGCCACGTTCAGGTGCCTAATGTATGGTGCAGCGTCATGGTCGCGCGCGCTACCAGCTCCACTACGATCTCCTTTGGCCTCGTGTCGATCCCGGTAAAGCTGTACACGGCGACGAGCCCGCAGGACGTCCATTTCAACCAACTCCACAAAGCATGTGGAGGCCGCATTCGGCAGAAGCTTCACTGCCCGGTGGAAGACGTCGAGGTCGAGCGCAGCGACATCGTCAAGGGCTTCGAAGTCGCGAAGAATCAGTATGTCCAGTTCAACGACGAGGAGCTGCGCTCGCTCGAGGAGGAGAAGTTCTCCACGCTGGACCTGGTCGAGTTCGTGCCCGAGAGCACGGTCGATTTCATCTACATCGAGAAGAGTCAGTACATCGGCCCGGACAAAGGCGGCGAGAAGGCCTTCAACCTGCTCTCGAAAGCCATGCGCACCACCGAACGGATCGCTGTCGGCCGCTATTGGTCGCGCGGCAAGGTGCAGCTCGTGTTGCTGCGCCCGTACCGCAAGGGCTTGATCCTGCACCAGGTGTATTACGCGAACGAAGTCCGCGCGTACGACGACATCGAGCTCGGTCCCGATCTGCGCTTCAGCGATGCCGAGCAGCAGCTGGCAGAACGCTTGATCGAGCAGCTCTCGGTGGATGAGTTTACGGCCGACAAGTACCACGACGAGTACGCTGCGCGCGTGCGCAAGGCCGCTGAAGAAAAGGCTGCAGGCCAGCAGATCACGCTCTCACCCGAGCAGCCCGCCGCGCAGATCATCGATCTGTTCGAGGCGCTCAAGCAGAGCTTGCGTGAGCCGGGTGCTGCACCCGCCGCGAAGGGCAAAGCTGTCAAGGCCAAGGCTGAGCCGGAGGAGATCTCCCACTCCGACGACGACGCCGAGGACGACGAGCTCAAAGGCCCTAAGAAAGCGCGCACGGCAGGATCTAAGCGCGGCGGCAAGCGTCAGACCGGCTGAACACAACCGGCTGGACGTGGTGCGCGCATGGATCTAGAAACCTAGCCAGACCATGAGCGAAACCAAGAATCCCCACGCAGCGCAGCCTGCAGAGCTTCCCAAAGTCGACGTCTCGGAGCGTGCGGGTGAGCACACCGGCAATCCGCAGGTGCTGCAGAGCCGCTTGTTCATGCAGCTCCTGGTCTACACGAGCGATAAGAGCGGCGCGCAAGCTGCGATCCCGCAGCTTGGGCGCGCGTTGAACGAGCAGGGCGCGCCGGCTGTGCTCTACGAAGACGTGAACGATCCGCGCGGCATCGCCGTGCTTACTTACAGCGAAGATCCCACGCACTTCGTCACCCGCGTACGTCCAGCGCTGCAAGTCGCCGACGAGCATGGTCTGCGCCTACGTCACGACTTCTCGATGCTCGGGCGTACGTATGCGACGGGCTATGAACCTGATCTGCGTTATTGGCTCTTGGATCGTCCGCGCGAGACGGTGCAGAACGCCGCGTGGCCGTGGGCCGTGTGGTATCCGCTGCGTCGCGTCGGCGCGTTCGGTCGGCTCGCCCCACACGAGCGCGGCAGTATTATGGCGGAGCACGGGAAGATCGGTCGTGCATACGGCGAGCAGGACCTCGCACATGATGTGCGTTTGGCATGTTACGGGCTCGATGCCTCCGACAACGAGTTCGTGATCGGCCTCTTGGGCAAAGACCTACATCCGCTTTCTCACGTGGTGGAATCGATGCGTCGCACGCGTCAAACCGCTGAGTTCATGCAGCATATGGGTCCGTTCTTCATCGGGCATGCTGCACTGCGCGTCAGCTGATCGCGTTACACTTGTGCACCTGGCGGGTTGACTGTCAGGAAAAACACGACGTCGACGAGCATGAGTTGGCCCAGTACACTCCTTACGTGGGCCAGCCGAATGCATCGCCTGTGACTTCGATTCCGAAACAACTTTGTCCCGAAGACGTGCTTTCGATGGCGCTTACCCAGCCCCTCGCGGAGTTCGTCGCCGCCTTTTCTGAAACGCAATTTCTGCTCGTAAAGCTCGACGATCCGACGGGAGAGCTCGAGGCGGGTCTCGCCGCTTTGAAGAATGATCAACCGAGTCGCGCGCAACCGAACCTCAACGTCTTGGCGTTTCACACGGTCGTGGCCGACGTCAGCGATGCATCGCGCGTAAGCCCAGCGAACGATGACAGCGGCGTGAGTGTCTCCGAGCTTCGCCGTCGGCTCTCGCAGGCTCGCCACTTCGCGATCACCGTAGAAAAACGCGTGCACGACGGTTCATACGTGGACCGCATCTCGGTGGGGCGCGCGCGCAACAAAGACATCGTGCTGCGTCACCCCAGTGTTTCGAAATTTCACGCGTGGTTCGAGCGCGATCCGCAAGGCAACCTGTGCGTCGCCGACGCGGGCAGCAAGAACGGCACGCGTAACAATGCGAGCGACGCGCAGGCTCGCGAGCTCTTGCCGGTACGGACCGGCGATGTGCTGCGCTTCGGTTCGGTCGAAGCCATGGTTTGCAGCGCGGATACGTTGTGGCGCTCGGTCCGTACTTGAGCCGTAGCGTCTAGCGTCCGCCGGGTGTACATCAGCCGAGTGATCCGGCTGAGCGTAAACGTCAACAAGGTGGCCACCGTCCGCAACTCGCGAGGCGGCTCGGAGCCCAGTGTTTTGGCTGCGGTAAAGGTTTGCATTGCCGCCGGCGCGCCGTCCATCACGGTGCATCCCCGCGGCGACGAGCGGCACATCCGGCGCAGCGATGTGCGCGAGATCGCCGAGCTGCTGGCGTCGGAGCATCCCGGCATCGAGTACAACATCGAAGGCGATCCTCGGCCTGATTGGATCGAACAAGTGCTCGAGCATCGGCCTACGCAGGCCACGCTCGTGCCGGTGCGACCAGGCGAGATCACGAGCGAAGCGGGCTTCGATCCGCGCAGGGACTCCGAGCTTGTGGCACCCGTCGTGCAGCGCTTCAAGGCTGAAGGTATTCGCGTCAGCTTGTTCGTGGATCCGGAGCTCGCGCCGATCAGCTGGGCTGCGGACATGGGCGCGGATCGCGTGGAGCTATACACGGAGCCCTACGCGCGCGCGTTTGCAGCTGACAGCGGCGAGGGGCAGCGCAGCTTCGAGCGCTACGTGCGCGCGGCCGAGCACGCGCACAAGCTTGGGCTGGGCATCAACGCCGGCCACGACCTCGACCTAGACAACATGGTTCTGTTCCGAACCCTGCCGCACCTCGACGAAGTCTCGATCGGCCACGCGTTGATCTCTCGATCACTCTTCCACGGCCTCGAAAAAGTAGTACGCGAATACGTAGCGGCCTGCTCCGGCGCATAGGCTGTGGCCGTGCCGCCTCCTGGCACAACCATAAGGCGTGGAGGCTCGCCCGCGCTCACTGCTGTCCACGGGCTTGATCACGCCCAGGGTAACGTTCCCGAATCACGCGCGCGGCCACCACCACGGGGCTGTCCACGCTCAGGCTCACGGGAGTTTGTCTATGCTCAGGCTCACGCTCACGGACCGTGATCGTACCCGTGAGCGTGGACGCCCCCGTGATCGTGGCCGCGCGCGTGATTCGGGAACGCAACCCGTGGAGGTGATCCTACCCGTGGACGATCCGGGAGGCCTATCACGCGCAAATAGCGCCCCAAAGAAGGCCCCTCGACGAGGCCCGGGAAGGCGTGGCGGCTCGTGGTCAGCCGCTTGTGCGTTGGCGCTTGCGGTGCATGAGCGCCCCGAGCGCGAGTACTACGGTGCCTGCTCCAAGACCTGCGAAGCCTGCGAATGGCGCGGGGGCTTCGCTGCGGCCGCCGCTCTGAGCTGCGGTGTCGAATGGGCCCTGGATCGCCAGCGTGAGCCCGTCGTGTTGCACATTGACGAACATGGTGCGGCCGTCGGGCGTGAAACACGGCCCGCTCAGCTCGCTTGTCGAGCGCACGTTGCGTGCGAAGTCCCGCACCACCCCGTCGCGCGTCACGCGCCGCAGGTAGTTGCCTTCGAGGCCGTCCTCCGCGACGAACAGCTCGCCGCTCGGAGCGACCGTGATGTTGTCGGGCATGTCGAGCGTCGCGGCATCTTCGCTGTGCGCCACCACGCTGAGCTCGGGCTGCGGCCCGGTGTGCTGCACGCGCAGGATCTGCCCGCGGCCGATAGGCCCACCCGCTGTCGCGCACATGAACAGCTCCGAGCCCGATAGCCACAAGCCTTCCGTACGCGCGAAGCTGGCAGCGCCATTCGCGCGCGCTTGCAGGCGCACGTCGTCTTCGCTCGGGTCGGGGTTGGGCACGTCGACCCAGTCGATTGCGACCCGCTCGCCGAGCTTCAACGCGCTCGTGTTGAAGCCGGGCGCATCGCGCACACGCAGCGCCTGCAGCTTGCCTTCGAACGGTGTGCTCGGCGAGCTCGGAACGAACCGATAAAACGCCGCATCCTCACGATCCTCGGTGAGATACGCGATCAACGTCTGCGGATCCACCGTCGCAGCTTCGTGCCGGAAACGACCGTACCCGCGGATCGGCTTGGCCTGCGTGAGCCCGCGCGCGTTGTGCGGCGCGAGAAACACGTAGCCGTGCTGGGGAATGAAGATCTCCTCGCACGTCAGCCAACCCCACGGCGACAACCCGCCCGCGCAGTTCCAATGCGTACCGCACAGCGCCAGCTCCTGACGCTTCACCTCGATCCGCTCGCGATCCAGCACGAGGCGTGTGACGCCTCCAAACGCAGCGCGATCGTACGCTTCCTTCGGCGCGGCCACACCGGCAGGAAACGGCCCTGCGACCGCTTCGCCCGGCGCGACCTCGTGGTTGCGCATCAAGATCAGCTGCCCATCCGCCTCGAATACGCCCATCGCATCGAAGTGCCCGGGCACGCGGTAACCGTCAGCCATGCGCTCCCCCGAGCGCGAGATCACGCGATAACTGAACCCAGGCGGCAGCTCCAAGATCCCCTTCGGATCACGCACCAACCTCTGCTGCGCCGCCCGCGCCGGCCGCGCGCCTGCTGCAAGCAACCCGGTCCCAACTGCCACGGCCCGCAGCCATTGGCGTCGCTTGATTCCAACCGTCATGCGCGCAGCATACCCCACAAACTCGACCGAGCCCGACTTCACTTGCCGCGTGGCGGACGCGTGCGCGCATGGAACCAGCTGCGATAAGTCTCGAGCAGCAGCTTCTGCTCCTCAGGCGCCCGCCGCTTGCAAGTCTTCGCTTCCTCGGACCCCTCGGGCGCACCCCAGCGATACTCGACGCAATCGTTCGGGTTGTAAGTCACCTCGAACGCATCAGCCCGCGCCACTACATCCGCCAACGTCAACGTCTGCTGCGACCCGTCGCTGCGCGTGTACTGAAACGACCGCGACTTCAGCTCACGCTCGAGCGCCGCGCGCAAGCTCTTTGCGCCTGCAGCGGGCGAAGTCCCCGAGGGCAGCGCAAACCGCTCCGGATGCTTCTCCACGCGCCCTGGCAGTTCCTTCACCGTGTCGATCGCGATCAACAACCTCATATCGCGCGAAGGCGTCGCAAAGTCCTCCCACGCGCCTTGCGTCTCGAACACCTCATAACCGCGCGGCATCGGGATCACTTGCCCCGGATGCGCCTTTTTGTAGTCCTCGCCGTTGTTCACCGAAAGCACACGCCGGCGCGCCGCTTCGTCGAGCGCATCGACCAAGTTCTTTAGATGATCACCCGGCGCAAGCGGCTGCGGATTGATCAGCGCGTCCATGCGCTCGTAGAAATCCTCGCGCGTGATCTCGTACTGCCCGCGGCTGAAGCGCGGTAACTCGCGTTGCTTGCTGAGCGCCTCGTTGTCGAGCGTCGCCAGTGTCTTCGCCTTGCGATCGAAGTCGAACGGCCGAAAGCGCTTGAACCCCGCGCCGTAAGCCTTGGTGTTGGGATCGAACAAAAACGACCCCTGCCAAAACCGCCGCCGCCCGATCGTGCCATCAGGCTGCGCCTCGGCCGCGATCAGCACGCCGATCGGACTGTTCTTGATGCTCCCTTGCGCGAACCACTTCGAGATCAGCATCACGTGCCCGTACGGATCCGCGTACACAGTACCCGGCGTAAGCGCCGCGCGATCGAGCGCGACCGGATACAAATCGCTCGCCGAGTCGTCCGGCGCAGTGCGTCCCGTCGCAGAATGAACACCCCAACGCACGCCGCGGTTCACGAACTCCGAGAACGCTGCCACCTCCTCCGGCGCCTTGCGCGGATCGAGCGACGTATGCACCTCGTTGCAAGTCGGCGGCCGCTCGCGGCCCCCGCGATTGCACAGGCGATAGCCGTAAGGCAAGCGCAGCTTCCACGCGAAGTAAGCGCGCAGCGAGTAGGGCAGGTCGGCGCAGTCGGGCTCGATCTGCAGCTTCTTGTCCTCGCCGAGCTGCAGGTGGTCGATCAGCAAGTTGCGCTCGGGATCACGCAGCAAGCTATGCAGGTTCGTCCAAGTCTGCTCGTCGTCCGGCGGCCCGGCGAACAGCTGCTCCACGAACAACGCGTACAGCCCTTCTGTCGAACGACTCCAGTTCGTGCGCGGTTCCCAATACGCCTCGCCTTCTTGGCGCGTGACTGCAGCTTTCGGCGTCTTTCGTACCTTGATGCGCCGGCACGCGAGGGGTTTGTCCGCTTCACCCAAGACGATGCTGTAGCTACCCGCTGGCAGCTGCGCGCGCGCGACATGACCGAACGGCGGACCACCGAGCGTCAGCTCTGCGATCGGCACTGGCTCGCCTTTGTCGTCGAAGATCCGCAGGCTCGCACCCGCAGGATCGCTCTGGCTCGCGCTGATCGCGCGCATCGGCTCACCCGGCTGCGGATTGAGCGGCGAGACGAAGATCGTGTGCTGCTCGCTGTCTTTGCAGCCGGCCTTTGCGGTCGGGGCAAGCGGCGGCGCGACCGGCCCGGGATCGGCTTCTTTTGCGAGTGCAGCTGGCGGCGGCGGACCAAACACCACCACTTTCGTCAGCCGCTCCAGCAGCGAGGTCCGGCTCGTGCCCTGACCGAGCCCGAGCCCGCTCACGATCACCCGCTGCACATCCACCTGGTCCTCGCCACCAGCACACGGCACGAGATAGTCGCCTAGCGCATGCAGCACGCGCGGCTGCGCGTCCGTGGACCGCCCCAGGTACAACATGATGTGCCCCGGAAAGTGCAGCAGGACGACGCCGTCTTTGGCCGCGACGTCCAAGCGCCGCAGCTTTTCGTCTGGCGTCTGCTGGCTGACATCGAGCGTGTAGCTGCCGGCTTTGGCTTGCCAGCCGCTGTAGCGCGGCAACGCGATGTCGAAGCTCTCGAACAAGTCGACCAGCAACCCAGAGCAGTCCAGCCCACCTTGTGCGCCACCCAAACCGTAAGTCTGGCCTAACTTGGAAAACGCGGCTGTAAGCAAGCTGCGCCGAGTGAGCGGCCGCGCCTGCGGCGTGAGCGACGGGTTCTTTTGTAGCCGAACGAATCCCTGGCGCGTCGCCAGCACCGGAGCGCCATCCGGCGTCGCCGCCAGCGCCGTCTGCATCTCGAGCTCGATGGTCTTGCCGCTCTGAGCGGCAGCGAGGCGGCTAGCAGGCGCGGCGAGCACGCGCGCGGTCCCGAGGAAGGCTTCGCTCAGCGCGGCCGGTATGGGCTCGGACAGCGCCGCCTCCGGGCCGAGGAAGCCCAGCGAGTAGCGGGTCCGCAAGAGCCACATGCCATTGGACGCGCGGCCGAGCAGCTCGACCGGCTCCTGAGCGGCCAGCGGACCGCAGGCATTGTGGTCGTAAGCAGGCTGCGGTGCGGGCTTCTCCGGCCGGTACAAGCCACCTGCATACGGCCCGCAGCGCAGCAAGACCGGCTCCAGAACCACGCGCTGGCTCGGCGGCTGGAATCCCGTTTCCGCGCGAAACACCTCGACTTGGTCGCGGCTCAGCGCGCCGCCATCCAGCTTCACCAGCTGGCCCGCGTCGAGCTCGCTGAGCTGGTGCGTCAGCCGCTCGCGCAGCTCGACGTTGAGCTCGAGCTGACTGTGCGGAACGCGCAGGTCGCGCTGACTGTAGTCGTTGTGTCCCTGACGGCGCCCGACGCGCGTGTTGTAGGCGGCGATCTCAGCTTCGCTCAGCAAAGGCCGGTCGAGCTCGTCGGCAGAGAAGCGGGCGAGCCAGTAGTCGAGCCGAGTCTCCTCGGGCTTCACGCCCGGCAGAGGCAATGAGGCTGCGACGTGGCCGCGACAAACAGTGCCGCTGGCAGCGGCTTGGCTGCGCTCGACGCTGTGCGCGCGCTCTGCGCCACACGCGAGCAGCAGTAAGGCGACAAGCAAACGGAGAGAGTGGGGCAGCGCCATTCCAGTGAGCATACCCCGAGGGTTCCTCGTGATGAGTGCGGATCGCGCCGTGGATTTGCCCGCTCGCGAGGCCCGACGACGCCGCGAAGCAAGTGTCCTTGAGGTGCGACGCGTAGCGGTGCCTACGCAGAGGAGGAGATCGCCGCGAGCGGGGCAAAGACCAAGAAGCGAAGCGCGCTCAGCACGAGGAGCCCTCGGGGTCTGCATCGCGGATTGAGCCCTGCTGCCAACTGGGCTACCAACGCGCCATGTCCATCTCCGCAGTCATCTTCGATCTGGGCGGCGTCGTGCTCGATTCGCCGCTAGAGGTCTTCGTCGCGTACGAGACCGAGCTTGGCATCCCACCTCATACCGTAAATCGGAACATCGTCGCCGCAGGGCACGCGGGCGCGTGGTCGCGGCTGGAGCGCGGCGAGCTCACGATGCGCGACTTCTACACGGCGTTCGACGCCGAGATGGCAGCGCACGGGCTGAAGGTGTCGGGTGCAGCGATCATGCAGCGCTTGTCGGACAGCACTGCGATCCGCCCAGCCGCGGTGAACGCGATCCGCAAGCTGCGTGCAGCTGGGTTCAAGGTCGCCGCGCTCACCAACAACTGGGCGAACGAAGATCAGGGCTCGAAGATGAACGTTCTGCGCGCTGAGTTCGACGCGTTTATCGAGTCGACCATGGTGGGCCTGCGTAAACCTGACCCGCGCATCTATCAGCTAGCGTGCAGCAAGCTCGGTGTGGAGCCGCCGCAAGCTGCATTTCTCGACGACATCGGGCTCAACCTCAAAGCGGCCAAAGCGCTCGGCATGACCACGATCAAAGTCGTGTCGCTGCCGGATGCATTGGCCGAGCTGAGCAAGGTGACGGGCGTCGATTTGCTTTAGGCGTCGACGTGATGACAAAGGTGGCGCTCACCTCCATGGCGCCGTCAACGCCCATGCGACACGCTCTTTAGGCGATGCCGTTGAGCGCGTCGGACAGCGGCGACACGCCCTTGTCCATCACGATCTTACCGGAGCGGATCAGCTCTTCGATGCTGTAAGGCATGAGCGCGGCGATGCAGTCGTCGAGCTCTTGCGACGTGCCCGACAACCGCAAGAGCAGCGTGTCGTCGTCCTCGTCGGCCACTTGCGACTCGAAGTTCTCCGTGATGCGCGCGACCTCGATCCGCCCATCACGCGGCACACGCAGCTTCACCAGCGCGATCTCCACCTCGATCGGCGCTTGGTCGTGGTGGTCGGTGACGTAGACGACATCGATCAGCTTGGCGAGCTGCCGCTTGATCTGCTCGATGTTGTCCGACGCACCGCGGCTCGTGATCGTCATGCGCGAGAAGCCGTGGCGCGCGCCGGGGCTCACCGCCAAGCTCTCGATGTTGTATCCGCGACGCGAGAACGTCAGCGCGATGCGCACGAGCACGCCGGGTTGGTCTTTGGTGATGATGGAGAAGGTATGAAGAGCGTTGTTCGACGGCGCGGCCATGATCAGCTGTTTCTGAGAAGTGGAGGGTAAAGGCTCAGGTGCTGCCTTCAGGCTTTGCGAGCTTCTTCTTCGGCGGCTCGATCAGCATCTCGCGATAACCGGCACCTGCCGGGATCATCGGGAAGACGTTGTCTTCCTTCACGACCACCGCTTCGATCACGCACGGCCCAGCCTTGTAGGCCATCGCCTTTTTGAGCACCTTGTCGACGTCTTCGGGCTTACGGATGTAGAAGCCCTTGATGCCGTATGCGCCCGCGAGCTTCACAAAGTCAGGGTTGCCTTCGAGATCGACGCCGCTTAGGCGGTTGTCGAAGAACAGCTCCTGCCACTGGCGCACCATGCCGAGGTAGTTGTTGTTGATGATGAGCACCTTGACGTTCAGCTTGTGGATCGCTGCTGTCGCCAGCTCGCACAACGTCATCTGAAAGCCGCCGTCGCCGACGACCGCCCAGACAGGCACCTCGGGTCGCGCAAACGCCGCGCCGATCGCAGCCGGAAAGCCGAAGCCCATGGTGCCCGCGCCACCGGAAGAGAGCCACATGCGGTTTTCGCGCGTTCGCAGGAACTGTGCGGCCCACATCTGATGTTGACCGACGTCGGTCGTCACGAGCGCTTGGCCTTTGGTCAGATCGTTCAGACGATCCAGCACGTGCTGCGCCCGCAGCGACTTGCCGCGCTTAGAGTACTTGAGAGGGAACTCTTTCTTCCACCGGGTGCACTGCGCGAGCCACTCTTCGGTGTCCAGCTTGCCGACGAGCGGCAGCAGATCTTCGATCACGAGCTTGGCATCGCCGAGCAGCTGCACGTGGCTCTGGATGATTTTGTCGAACTCTGCGCGATCGATGTCGACGTGGATGCGCGTGGCGTCGGGACAAAACTCCGACAGGCGACCGGTGATGCGGTCATCCCAGCGCGCGCCGATCGCCATGATCAGATCGCAGTGCTGAACTGCCTTGTTGGCGTAAGCGGTGCCGTGCATGCCGAGCATGCCGAGGTGAAGGTCGTGCGTCTCGTCGACGGCGCCCTTGCCGAGCAGCGTGTTCACGACCGGCGCTTGCAACTTTTCCGCGAGCTCAGTGATCTCGGTTCCAGCGCCGGCGATCACCGCACCGTGACCGACGTAAAGGAGCGGCCGCTTCGAGCGAGAGAGCGCTTCGGCCGCGGCCTCGAGCACGCTCGGTTCAGCGCGCCCCGGCGTGAAGTAGCCGGGCAGCGAGACCAGCTCAGGGTCGGGCGCAGTACAGATCGCCGAGGTCACGTCTTTGGGCAGATCGATCAAAATCGGGCCCGGCCGACCGCTGGTCGCGAGAAAGAAAGCCTCGTGGAGCACGCGCGGGATGTCGTTGACGTCCGTGACGAGGTAGCTGTGCTTGACGACAGGGTAGGTGATGCCGGTGACGTCAGCTTCTTGGAAGGCGTCTTTGCCGAGGTTGAAGGTCGGCGTCTGACCGCACAGCACGATCATCGGCACGCTGTCCATCAGCGCCGTGAGTAGGCCAGTGACCGTGTTGGTCGCACCGGGGCCCGACGTCACGAGCGCCACACCCGGTCGGCCGGTCGCGCGCGCGTAGCCGTCCGCCATGTGCGTGGCGCCTTGTTCGTGCCTGGTCAGGATCAGCTTGATCTTCGAGTCGACGAGCGCGTCGAAGATCGGCATCGCGGCGCCACCTGACAGCCCGAAGATGTACTCGACGCCCTGGTTCTCCATGCATTGGACGAGCCGCTCAGCGCCAGTCAATGTTTTCACCGTCATCTTTTGTCCGTCCATGGCGATGCCCCTCGTATAGCGGTCCGGGCCTGGCGGCAAGCCAGCTTGATTGAGTGAAGTGCGATTGTGCGGACGCGCGCCAACGGCACCTCAAAGGAGCGAAAGCATGCCATTCAGCTGGCGATTGTAAAGGCGCGTGCGCGGCCCGCGCTTAGTTGAGTGAGTGTGGCGTGGACAGACTAAACGCCGGGATCTCGACTTCGAAGCGCACACCATCACCGGAAACCATCTCGTAGGTGCCGTGCATCGTCCCGTGCGGACAAGTCAGCACGCAGCCACTCGAGTACTCGAAATCTTCGCCAGGTCGCAGAACCGGCTGTTCGCCGACTACGCCCGGCCCGCGTACCTCTTCGCGCCGTCCGTTCCCGTGCAGGATGTGCCAATGCCGGCTGCGCAACTGCACGGTCTCATTCGACTCGTTCGAAATTTGCACGGTGTAAGAAAACGCAAATCGTCGGCCGCTTGCATTCGAGTGCTGCGGCAAGAACTCGCTCTTGACCTTGACGCTGATTCCGCGTGTCGACGCGCGTGCCATGGTGGTTGCCATTACTCCAGTAGCGAAACACCCGCAACCCAAGCAGTAATTTCCATCGGCGGTGCGGGACAAGCTCCTCAACCTCCGCGACTCCCGAAGCGCCATGGCGCGCCGCAACTGCCGAAGGGGGATTCAAGATTTCGTCCCGCCGTTAGGGCTTCAGTGGGTTGACACGAGCTGGCCGGCCTGCCTATGAGTCGGGACAACACGCTGATGACAACACGCGTGAGCTCAGTCGGAAAGCAAACCGCATGACGCAGGCGAGCGAGATTGGCCAAATTCTTCAGGGCCGAACCGACGATGAGATCCTAGCTTGGGTCTGTAGCGTCGGCGGCGCAGATGCCACACTCGAGCAAGCTTTCTTGGGCATCAAGGAAGCTTTTCAAAGTGATCGCGCAGTCGGACAAAGCGCGCTGATCCGCTGGGACATCACAACCTCGAAGGGCGAGGTCGTGAGCTACGAGCTCGAAGTAGCAGACGGCGAATGCACGTTGTCCCGCGGTCAACTCGGCGAGGCGCGCGTTGTCCTAGCGTTGGACCTGGCCGATTTCCTTCGCTTGATCACAGGTTGTTTGGACGCCACAGAGGCTTACCAAGCTGGTAGGCTGAGCATCACCGGCGACATGACGGTGGCTGGTGTTCTGCCCGAGTGGTTCAAGGAGCTGCACTGATTAATGGGTACTCATCAGGCGCGACGCATCTCCATAGTTCGTTTGTTGTTGTCGCTAGCCGGCAGCTCGCTGATCCCGGTGGTCGGCTTGAGCGCATGTGGCGGAGACGACGACCCTCCGAGTCAGGTCCAATCTGGATCAGGCGGTTCGGGCACTGCAGCTGGTAGCGGCAGTGGCTCGCTTGGTGGCAGCGGTGGCAGTGGTGGAGGCGGAGCGAAGGGAGAGCCGCAGCTAGGAGCTGCATGCTCGCGCGACGCTGATTGCACCGGCGGCTATTTCTGCGACGAAGAGATCAAGAGCTCGATCCCTGTCATGGGTGCACCTGGTGGCGGCATCGATCGCTTCGTATTTCTCGGTGGCTCGTGCACGCCCAAGCGCGCGACTGTGTTCGACGGCACGACCGCGTCGTGTGATCTGAGGGCCTCGCTCGGGAGTCAGGGCTGCGGAGAAGACGGCGTGTGCACCATCGTCGGGCGCGCCGGGCAGGCCCCTGTCGCGGGTTGTCGCAAAGCTTGTGACCCAGAGGCCGCAGAGAGCGGCTGCCGCGAAGGTTACACATGTGGCCTCACGGATGGTTTCTGCACCGAGGGCTGTCAGAGCGACGTCGAATGCCGCGTCGGGCCGGTCGACTCGGACGGTGATGGCGAGTTCGACATGAACGGTGTCGACACCGTGTCGAACGTCACTTGCGATCCTAACACCGCGCGCTGCGTCCACGGCGCGGGCGAGCAGGCCAGCGGTGAGAGCTGCGTGCGTGACGACGATTGTCCAGAGAACGGCGTATGCATCATCGAGGGCGCGTCCGTCGCCGGCCAGAGCTTTCCCGAGGGTCACTGCACCCGTCCGGGTTGTGAAGCTCCGGTGAACGCGTGCGACAACGGCACCGCCTGCGAGTCGCTCCGACCTTGGCTCGGCGAGCCCTCCACGGAGCCGCTGTGCTTCGAGAGCTGCAAAGTGGGTATGGAGGCAGCCGACCTGCGCACCGGCACAGGCGGGCACGGTGAGGGTTGCCGCGATGGGTATCGTTGTCACTACAACGGTGGCTCGGGCGCAGACTCGGGCGTGTGCGTCGGCGGCAACTACAACGCCGTGACGACCAACAACGTCGGCCAGACCTGCGAGACAAACGCTGATTGTTATTCGCCTTTTGGCCTCGGCTACTGCCTCGTGTATCAGGTGACGCAGGCTGGTGAGGTTCTGCCGGGCATCTGCACCGTGTTCGACTGCGCTGTGCCGGGCCTGCCGCTCGATGTGTGCGGGCAGAACAACGTCTGTGTGTCGCAGGACAACGACACCGACGAGACCATGTGCGAGCACAACTGCAAGGACGCGTCGGAGTGCGGCAAGGGCTTCGCGTGCACCGATTTGGATGAGGACCCCAAGACGTCCAAGACCTGCGTCCCGCCTTGTCTGACAGATGCCGATTGTAAGACTGGTGAAAAGTGCATTCTGGCTCAGGCAGGGGCGCAACTCGGGCTCTGCCGGTTGCAATGAGCGCGCTACGGGGATAGAAGGCGGTCCTGTTTAGGAGCCGAACGCATGTTTCTCTGGTCAACAACTTCCGCTCGCTCGAAAGATCGTAAGCGTTCCAGCCGTTTCCGCGCCAAGCTGAAGGCGAAAAACCGGCGCCGCGTCAACCGCATGGCCCGTAAGAGCCAAGCCGCTCGCCTGCACAAGCGTTAGGTCACGCTGCCCGCGCTTCGCGCGGATGCAAGGCTGATTCAAGCTTTCGACACCACGTATCTTTCGGGATGCGTGGTGTTCGCAATTGTATCGCACGCAGCGGGCGCGGCGCGCCCCGAGGAAGAATCAGGCCTTGGGTGGACGCTTGCTCTCGATCACGTACTGCTTCGCCATCGCGGCGCTGGTGCGCGCGATTAAACGATCGGCGACCCGCAGGCGTCGGCTGAGCTCGCGCGCGATATTGCGAACCATGTTGGCGTAGATCGAGATCTGCTCCGCTTCGAGCTGCTCCATCTGGCTCACCGTGAGGCGCAGCAACAAGCTCGGCGCGAGCGAGCGCACCGAAGCGGAGCGCTGCGCTTTTGGATCGATCGCCGCCATCTCGCCCACCCAATCACCTGGGCCGAGCAACGCGACGCGAACATCGGGACCGCCCGTACCACCGCCGTGCGAGACCACTTCGAGCTCGCCGTTGATGATCACGAACATGAAGTCGGCGGCGCCGCCTTCGCGCATGATCCATTCACCGGGCTGAGCGATCTCCGGTTTGTACTGCTCGAGCAATGGCTGCAAGGCGCTTGCTTCCACGCCTCGGAACAGCTGATTGCTTTGCAGCATCTCCGCTGTGACGCTTAGCATTTGTCCTGAAGGCTGGCTCATTGCCAGCGACTGTAGCATCCCTCGCAGGCGCGCACGATGCCCGAGGCGATTGTTACGAGCGCGCTATCAGGGGGTACGCGTGTCCAAACACTCGTGGCCCAACAAGCAGTTGTCGATCAAGCGCGTGCTGCCGATCCGTGCCGCGACTAGCATCACACTGGAGTCAGGTGCAGCGGTGTCCGCAGCGGCGAGTGTGTGGGATTCTGCGATGGTGACGTAGTCGATGCTGTCGAAGTGCGCAGCGATCTCGGTGTTGGCCAGCGCGAGCAGCGCACGCGCGTCACGTTCGCCCGCTGCAAATGCGCGGCTCGCCGCGTGCTGTCCGCGATAGATCGCGCTCGCGTGAGCCCGCTGCTCGGCGCTTAGGTAGCGATTGCGCGATGACATCGCGAGGCCGTCTGGCTCGCGCAACGTCGGGCACGCGAGGACCTCGACCGGCAGATCGAGATCAGCGACAAGACGCTTCACCACCTGGAGCTGTTGATAGTCCTTGCGACCAAACGCAGCTAGGCACGGGCCTGCGGCCGTCAGCAACTTGGTGACGACTGTCGCGACGCCGCGGAAATGACCAGGGCGCAGCGGACCTTCGTGCCCGAGTGAGATCTGCTCGACCTCGACATGCGTTTGAAAACCTTCGGCGTACATCGCAGCGGGCGTCGGCGTGTACACGATGTCGACGCCGCGCTGCTCGCAGCCGGCGATGTCTGAAGCCAGCGTGCGCGGGTACTTCGCGAGATCTTCGTTGGGCCCGAACTGCAGCGGGTTGACGAAGATGCTGACCACGATGCGCGTCGCACCAGCGGCGCGTAGCGCATCGATCAGCGATAGATGACCGTCGTGCAGCGCGCCCATCGTCGGCACCAGACCGATGCGCTCGCCGCGCAGACGAAGCGCATCGGTGCGCGCGAAGAGCGCGCGGGGGGTGTCGATCTGTTCGGCCATCAGTGTACGGGTTCGGTCGGGGCGCTGGGCTCGTTGTGCTTGGCAGCAGGCGCGTTCGATGCGCTGGTGCTGCCGAAGCTGTGAGCAGCCGTCGGGAACGCGCCATTACGCACTTCATCGGCGTAGTTGCGCATCGCGTTCACGCCGCGCTCGAACATGGTCTCATACATCTTCACGAACTTGGGCACGCGATCCGGCGAGAGACCGAGCATGTCGTACGAGACGAGCACTTGCCCATCGCAGTCCGGACCGGCACCGATGCCGATGGTCGGGATGCCGATCTGCTTGCGGATGCGGCCTGCGAGCCCGCTCGGAATGCCTTCGAGCACGAGCGAGTAAGCACCAGCGTCTGCGACGGCTTGCGCGTCACGCAGCACGCGCTCGGCGTCTTCGTCGTCTTTGCCTTGCACCTTGAAGCCGCCCATCGCGTGCACGCTCTGCGGCGTCAGACCCACGTGGCCCATCACCGGGATGCCTGCGCCGACGATGCGACGGATGGTCTCCGCCATCTCCACGCCGCCTTCGAGCTTCACGGCGTGCATGTTGCCTTGCGACAAGAAGCGCCCTGCGTTCTCCAGCGCTTTTTCAGCGGACACTTGGTAGCTCATGAACGGCATGTCGCCGACCAAGTGCGCGCGCTTGGCGCCGCGCGAAACACAGCGCGCGTGATAGATCATCTCGTCGAGCGTGACCGGCAGCGTCGTGTCGAGGCCTTGGATCACATTCCCGAGCGAGTCTCCGACGAGCAAGATGTCTGCGCCGCCCTCGTCCAACATACGTGCGAAGGTCGCGTCGTACGCGGTGACCATGACGAGGCGCTGACCGCGAGCTGCCATCGCTCGCAGACTGGGTACGGTGACGCGGCTGGCCGCGGCAGGCATGTGTTTGGACATGGAGTGCTCGTTTCGTGCCTTAGTCGCGGCCGAGTACATTCCCGGTCCACGCAACGGCGCCTAACAGACTAGCACAGCCCCCAGGTATTCCGCTTGCCGCCGCCGCCCACGCTCGAACGCCCCAAACCCCAGCAAAGCCCACAACGTTGGCGCGGATGTCCCTACCTGCGGCACTACCCCTCAGTTGCCCTCAGACTCTCCTGAATCCTCGCCTTCACCGCAGCATCCTCAGGCGCGAGCTCCAAAGCCCGCACCAACATCCGCCGGGCCTCCTGCAGCATCTGCCCCGCGATCAATAGCCGAGCAGCTTGCTCATGGTAGTGATAGAGCCGCGGCACATCCGAGCCGTGCGCCAGCAGCGAATACAGATCGAGTGCGCGCGCATTACGTCCAGCGCGCTCATGCAGCTCGGCCAGCTTCGCCGTTCCCTCCGCGGGCATATCCGTCAGCTTCTGCCCGGCGAGATACTCCACCATGCGCTCGAGCCACTTGATCGCCTCCGCGTCGTTGCCTTGGTCGGCGTACGCCAGCCCGAGCTCGTGCCAGAGCCGCATATCGGGCTGGCGACCATGCAGCGCTTCTAAGCCTGCTTCCAACACCTCGATCGCTTCTTCGAGCAGCTTCTCTTGGCGGAAGAAGCTCGCCATCGCGAGATAAGGTCGCGGATCGGAAGGCGCTGCCGTGAGCGCCGCTTCGAAGTGCGCGATCGCGCCATCGACGTCACCGCGTGCGCGTGCGAGCTGCGCGAGCTCGGTGCGCGCGAGCAGCAAAGCGTCGCCCCCTTCTTCGTCGTGCAGGCTGGCCAAGAACTTCTCGAGCGCTTCCTGCCCGCCCACAGCATCGTTGTCGGCGAGTCGCGCGCGGCCGAGCTCAAACCACAAATAACGCGGGCCATCAGCCGTCTTCAGCACTTCTTCCAGGTGCGCGCGCGCCTGGGCGGTATGCCCGTCGTGCAGCAACAAAAGCGCTTGTTTCACCGCGTCGCCGTGCGCCATGTATTCGGCGTACTGGTCGTTTTCGAAGCTGCCAGCGATCAGCTCGAAGCGATCCTCTTCATTCGGCGCGGTGTGCTCAGCGACTTCTGCGCGCACGACCGCGCGTTCCAGCAGCTCCATGCGTTCGCGCGCATGCTGCTGCAGCCGCGGATCCGCAGCGGTCAGCTCGACCTGGCGCAGCGCTTCGAACGCGAGATCGAGACTGCCCTCGCGTGCGAGCCGCTCCGCTTCGGCGAGCTGTTGTTTGGCGATCGCATTTTGGCAGGATTCGCTGCGCTCGATCAGCTCGCGCTTCAGCTCAGGTTGAGCCTTCGCTAGCGACGCCGCGCGTTCGTAAGAGAGCTTGGCCGTACCGAAGTCTTCGCGTTCGAAGAGGGAGTCGGCGTGCGCGCGCTCCTGTTCCAGCGTGCGGCCTCCAAACAACTTTCCGAGCAGTGACATCAGCCATCCTTCTTCTCTTTGCGGGTGACCCATTGCCCTGCCATGGACTTGATCTGGCCAGGAACGTTGCGGTTCTTGGCCAGGGCTTTCAGCTCTTCCATGCGCAGATGCGAGACGAACCGCATCGAAACTCCTACCGGAGTTTTCGGATTGAAGCACAGGTTGTGCTTGACTTCACTGCTCTTGATCCACTCTTTCTTGTTGCCGATGAAGCGAAGAATCTCTTCGCTCACTTCTTTGCTGCGCGCCATGTCCGCCGCTTCGCCGACCGTAACCTGCGGCGACTGGATCGTCGCCATGGCCACCTGCTTGTTGTGATCGCGCACCAGGATCGCGCGCGCAGCCATGTTGCCCACGAGCGCAAGGCGCAGCTTCTCCGACTTGCTCATCTCGAGGATCTGCATGTTCAGCGGCTTGTAGGCCTGCTTGACCTCTTCCATGCCCGCTGCTTTGTCGTCCTCGTACGCGTTCTCGTCTTTGTCTTCGGCCAGCGTGCTCTGGAACGCGAGATCTTGCGGCAAGGGCTCATCGCTCGGCTCCGGGATGAGCTGGCTCCGCACCGCCTCGACCGCCTCTTGGAAGCTCGGGATGCCGTGCAGGACGGCGCCGTTGCGCGCAGCCAGCTCGATCAAGCGATCGGCCGTCGACATGCGCGTGTTGCGGTTCTTGTACAGCGCCTCGATGATCGTCGGCGCGCGCAGCAAGCGGCTCTCGTTCACGGCGATGCGCTCAGCCAGTGTCTCGCTGCAACCACGCGCGACGTCGTTGACGGTTTCGTCCGCGGTCTGGTGGTTCGCGACGAGTCGTCCGAGCAGATCGTCTTGCTTGAATGTGCGGCCCAGAAAGTGGAGCACCGCGGGCGGCAGTGGCGCGTCACAGGCGCCCTGCAACACGATATCCGGCAACTTGAGCAACGCCTCGATCGCGGTGTTGCGCACCTGCTCTTCCGGATCGGCGCTCAGTTGCGCGAGCATAATCACCTGGTCACTACCCTTGACGGGGACCAGGCCTTTGGCCGCCATGACGCGAGCGGGCAACGGACCTTGCGGATTGCAAAACCGCTGCAAGGTCGCGGGCAGTTGGTCCAACGGCAATGGAAGCGTGAGCTGGTTTTCCATGCTTGTTTGAGCTCACCGGAGGTCGGGAGTTGAGTGCTTGCCGTATGGCCTGGAGAAAGGCGCGCGCTACAGTGGTCCGACCCGAAGTGACGCAATAAGTAGTCTACACGGTCAGATGGCGGCTTTGGTATCGTCCACAACCCGCGAGCACTGGCAAATCCCCGCGAGAACGCAATAATGTCCACGGTGCAACCAGTTAAGAGTGCGGCGCGGTTGCGCCTTTGGGTCTGTGTACTCGGCTTATGCTACACGGCCGCCGTCGCCGTTGGCTGCGACCTCGGCCCTGCGGACGCGATCGCGTTGGGCCCGCTGCCGACGCGACCGGTGCACGTCGGCGTGGATGACGACGCTGGTTTCACGCTGCCTGAGGGCGCGCGTCCGTGCAAGAACGACAGCGATTGCAACGATGGCATCGAGTGCTCGGTCGACGAGTGCATCGAGGCCACTTACTGCAGCAATCGTCTCGACAGCACGATGTGCAGCGACGGTCTGCTCTGCAACGGTGTGGAGACGTGTCACCCCACGCAAGGTTGCATTGAAGCACCGCCGCCGACCTGTGATGACAAAGACCCCTGCACGATCGACCGCTGCGAGGAGGAAATCAAAGCTTGCGTCCACGACATCCGTGACTTCGATCACGATGGTGAGGCCGACTATCACTGTACGGGCGGTACCGATTGCGACGATTTCAATCCGATGCGTGGTGCGCGTGCGCGCGAGCTGTGCCTGGACATGGTCGACAACGACTGCGACGACGTAACCGATGAGGCGGACTGTGGCGCGGTCCCGCACGACAAGTGCGACGACGCGCTCGACGTGAGCGCGGGCGGCGTGTTCAACGTTTCGACCGTCGGTGCCACAGGCGACTATCCGGTGAGCTGCGGCGAAGCGATCCCCATGCGCGATGTGGTCTTCAAGCTGACGTTGGACCGTCCGCGTGATGTCAAGCTGATCGCGAGTGGCTTGCAGCCCGACGGCGTCGAAGAGCTCGCGGTGGTCGCGTTGCAGAACGCCTGTGGTGATCTAGCGAGCGAGCGCCAGTGTGCTCAGAGCTATCCGAGCGACCTGCGCGTGCGCGCGCTGCCGGCTGGCGAGTACTACATAGTCGTCGCCGCATCTGTGGGCGCGGGCAGCGTGTTGCTCAAGGTGACCTTGTCCGACGCGACCGAGGCGCCGACAAATACGACCTGTGACACTGCAACCGACGTGAGCGCTGGCGGGCACTTCGACGGAGACTTCGTCGACGTTCCTGACAGCACAGACACGGGATGCGGGACGGCCAAGCTCCCGGACCTCTACTACAAGCTCACGCTCACCGAGCAGAGCGATCTCGAGGTGTCGGCGATCGGCTCCGAGAATGAAATGATTACGTTGGCGCTGCGTAGGGGTTGCAGTGCGGATTCGGAAGAAGTGCGCTGTCAGTCCGATCCGCGGGTCGTCGCGTACTATCACCAGCTGCCGCCAGGCGACTACGTGTTGGTCATCGAGGGGCCGTTGAGCCGCGAGATCTCGTTCGGCTTGGACGTCGCGGTGATGCCGCCTACGCCGCCGCCTGTGGGCGACAGCTGCGTCGCGCCGGAGCCGCTGAAGTTCGGCGAGATGCAGACGATCTCGATCGTCGGCATGCAAAACGACACGGAGAGTCGATGTCAGGGGCCGGGCGCATCGGATGTGGTGCTCAGCTTCACGCTCGACGAGCCGCAGGATCTCGACGTGCACATCCGCGGCGACGACGACACGCAAGTGACGATGGCGATCCAAACCGAATGTGGCAACGAGCTCTCCGAGCGGGTGTGCCGCAGCGGCACGCCGGTGCAGCTGCCCGTTCACGCATTGCCCGCCGGGCAGTACTTCCTTGTGATCGACAGCTACGGTGCGAGCGAGGTCGAGCTGCTGGTCGAGAAGCGACCGCCAACACCTGTGACGGCCGCCATGCTCAACGACACTTGTTACAACGCCGTCCCAATCCCTGAGACGGGTGGCCTGTTTTCCGGCGACACACGCGGCATGCAGCCGGACTACGTGAACTGTGCCCCGTCACCGATCTTGTCGAGCGATGTGGCGTTCAGCTTGATGCTGACGAGCGGCAAGCGCGTGGTCGCGCGCGTCGAGCCCAAGAACTTCGATGGGATGCTGATGCGCTTCAATGCGCCCGAATCGGGCGAGATGTTGTGTGAGGGTGAAGCCATCAGCTGCAACGACGACTCGGAGAATCACGGGCCGCTGCTCGATGAGAACCTGGCACCCGGGATCTACTACTACGTGATCACCGGGTACTCCGCGGACATGGCTGGCGAGTATCTGTTCGACGTGTCGCTCAGCGATTCGTAGCGATCACAGCCCGAGCCAAGCCCGCGGCGCGATCGTGCGCGAGCCTTTGCGAACCTCGAACAACAGCGCCGAATCGCTGGCGTCCGCCACGCTGCCTAGGCGCGCCAGCGCGGAGACTTCGTCCCCGCTGCGTACCTCCACGTTGCCGAGCTGTCCGTACGCGGTCTGATAACCATCGCCGTGATCTATGACGACAGAGTGCGCGTCGCAGAACACCACGCGACCTGCTGCAGAGGCGCGCACGCTCGCGCCTGCAGCCACTTCGAAGAGCAGCGCTGTCGCGTTCCCGCGCTGCACATCGCGCAGCCGCAGCTCGCCACTGATCGGGGCCGCGAGCTTGCCGCGTAGCTCCTCGAAAGGCGTGAGCATCTTACCGCTGCTCAAGCGCAGACCGTAAAAGCCGCGCTCGTCCGTGCGCTCGACCTGCGCCGGGACAGGGCGTGATGGCAGCGCGGTCACGGCTTCGCGTTGCTGTGCGACGCGATCTTGGGCCGTGATCAAGTCGCGCTGGCCCTGACGGATCTGCTCACGCGTAGCGCTTTGCTCTTGGCGCAGCGAGGTCACGGCCGCGATGTCGTTCACCACCATGGTCTTGAGGCGACGCACGCGCGCGAGGTACGAGCGCACTGCTTCGAAGCCACCGGCGACTGGTGCGCTGCCACTGCGCGTGACTCGGTAGAGCGCTCGAACGTGCAGGCGCAGCGCGCTCTGCAGCGTCCGCTCGCGCTCGTGCAGCCCGCTCAGAACGGTGGCGAGCTGTGTGTTGTGCGCGTTTTGGTGATCGAGCGCGCGCAGTGCATCATCGACCGCGAGATCAGCGCCGATGCCGCCGCCGCGCTCACCTTGCACGGGTCCTGCGATGCACACACAAGCTGCGAAGATCAAGCGGGATAGGGTGGGGCGATGCATGCGTCAAACCTTGAGGTAACGACGCAGCGAAAGCGCGCTGCCTAGCCCGCCTAGCGCACCGGCGGCCGCGATCACACAGGCGACGGTGATCGGTGAGAGAAACACCGAGCTGACGCCAGTGAACGTGGTCAGCGTGGTTTCGACGCGGCCGCGCATCAGCAGATACGCAAACAGCAGGAGCACCATCGCCAAGCTGGCCGATGTCACTGCTTGCAGCACGCCTTCGACGAGGAACGGACTGCGCACGAACGAATCGGTTGCGCCGCACAGCTTGAGCACTTCGATCTCGTCTTTGCGGTTTAGCACCGCGAGCCGGATCGTGTTGCCGATCACCGCGAGCACGCAGATCAGCACGAGCAGCGAGAGCACCCAGGCGCCGGTTCGACCGGCTTGCAGCAGCGTGTGGAACTGCCCGATGAACGTGCGGTAGGTCTCGATCTCTTCGGCCGCGGCAAACTGGCTGATGCCCTGCACCAGCTTATCGAGACGATCCGTAGGGAGGCGCGAGCTGAGATCGATCTCCAGCGATGCCGGGAACACATCGTCGCCGAGCACGCTGGGCTCCGCGCTCACGCTGGTTTGCTGCAGGAACTGCTCGCGCGCTTGCGCGGCGCTCACGAGCTCGACCTTGCTGACCTCGCGCAGGTTCGTGAGTGAGCTGCGCAGCTGCGCCACCGCTTCGGCGCTCGCGTCTGCTCGCAGGTAAACGGTCAGGTGTTGTGTCTCGCTCCAGCGATCGGCGACGCGACTCAGGTTTTCGATCCCGAGCAGCGCCGTGCCCAAGCAGAGAAACGCGACGATCAAGCTCACGACCGCGACTGCGTGCAGGCGCAAGTCGTGGCGAAAGCCGCGCTGCGTGCGCTGAAAAATAGCCTGGAGGCTCATGTGCCGGTCTCTGCTGCTGCGTCGGTAGACGAGCCGGTGGACGTGGTGGCGGTGGTCGTGCGTGCGGACCAAGCGCGGATGCCTTGGCTGGCTTCGATCACGCGGCCTTCATCGATCACCACCAAACGATGCGGCGCGCTCTGCAAGAGCGAGTGATCGTGCGTAGCGAACAGCACCGTGGTGCCGCTCTCGTGGATCTCCTGGAACAGCGTGAGGATGTCGATCGCGAGCTGCGGATCGAGGTTACCGGTGGGCTCGTCGGCGAGCAGCAGCGCAGGGTCGGTCACGATCGCGCGCGCGATCGCGACGCGCTGTTGTTCACCGCCCGAGAGCGCGCCTGTGCGGTCATTGCCGCGGCCGGCGAGCCCGACGCGCTCGAGCGCTTCACTCACTCGCACACGCAGCACGCGCGCGGGCGCGCCGATGATATCGAGCGCGACCGAGACATTTTCGAACACGGTCCAGTGGGGGACGACTTTGAAGTCTTGGAAGACGATGCCGAGGTTGCGGCGCAGGAACGGGATCGACTTGTCGGTCAGGCGCGAGATGTCGCGCCCGCTGAACAGGATGCGTCCGCTGTCCACGGTGTGCTGCCTGTAGATCAGCTGCAGCAGCGTGCTCTTGCCCGAGCCTGATGGACCAGTGACGAACACGAACTCCCCGCGGTGCACCGTCAGGTTCACGTTGCGCAGCGTGGGGATGTCGCGGCGGAAGTACTTGTAGACTTCCTCCATCACCAGGATCGGCTTCAGATTGGGCGCGGATTCGTCGTGCTTCTTCCGAATGATCGAGCGGCGCGATCCAGGAGCCTCTGAGCCAGAGGGCAGATCAGTCATCTCTCAGGGATAAACCGGACCGGTACCTGCATTCAAGAAACGCCTGGGTTTTAGGGTTTTTCTGCGTGCGTTCGCATGCGATGCTTGCAGTCATTGGCTGCAGTGGTGGGCGGCGGTGTTGAAAGGAAGCCTCGTACGCGTGCCCGTGCCCGTGCCCGTACACGATCCTTCGTACCCGCAGAACGGAGGGCGGATCGGGAACGCGTACGGGCACGGGCACGGGCACGCGTACGGGGAGGTTGGCGCGGCGCTTTCGAGCTTGGTCCACACTGGGATACCTGGACAATAGTGCAGAGGTTTGACTTCTATGCTAAGCGTCCTGCCCCTGATGGCTAGGACGACCACCAAACGTGCCGCTGCCGTGCAGCGCGAACCCCTGCTCGAACAAATCGAGATCATCGGCGCCCGCACCCACAACCTCCAGGTCGACCGCCTGGTCTTGCCCAAGCGCCAGCTGGTGGTCTTTACCGGTGTGAGCGGCTCCGGCAAATCGAGCCTGGCGTTCGACACGCTCTACGCGGAGGGGCAGCGCCGCTACATCGAGAGCTTGAGCGCCTATGCGCGTCAGTTCTTGGGCCAGCTCGACCGACCCGCCGTCGAGCGCATTCGCGGGCTGTCGCCGACGATCGCGATCGAGCAGAAGAGCGCGTCGGCCAATCCGCGCTCGACCGTCGGCACGATCACCGAGATCTACGACTACCTGCGCGTGCTCTACGCACGTGTGGGCCAGCAGCACTGCCATATCTGCGGCAAGCCCGTCCGCTCGCAGTCGGCTCAAGAGATCGTGGAAGACGTGCTGCGCGAGCTCGCCGATCAAAAAGTCATGGTGCTCGCGCCGCTGGTGGTGCACCGCAAAGGCGAATTCAAGGACGTGCTCGCAGGCGCAGCCAAGCGCGGCTTCGTGCGCGCACGCATCGACGGCCAAGTGCGGCGGCTCGACGAGGCGATCACGCTCAACAAGAACCAACACCACGACATCGATCTGGTCGTGGATCGCATGAGCGTGCGCGCATCGGACAAGGCGCGGCTCGCGGAGAGCGTCGAGCTCGGCTTGAAAGAGGGCAGCGGTGAGCTGCGGGTGGAGGCTGACGGCGGCGGCGCAAAGCTGGGCTTCAGCGAAGCACGCAGCTGCTGCGGCGTGGCGTTTCCCGAGCTGTCCCCGCAGAGCTTCTCGTTCAACAGCCCGCTCGGCATGTGCCCGACCTGCAACGGTCTCGGCGTGCGCATGGAAGTGGACTCGGTGTTGGTCATTCCTGACGACTCGCTGTCGATCCGCGGCGGCGCGATCGGCCCCTGGCGCACGGCCATGGAGAAGGAAGAAGGCTGGACCTTCCGGATCATCGACGCGATCTCCAAAGCTTGTAAGGTCGACCTCGACACGCCTTGGCAGAAGCTGCCCAAGGCGCAACGCCAGCAGATCTTGTTCGGGCTCGGCGACCGCAAAGTGCAGGTGCAGTGGGGCAAGGCCGGCGACGAAAACCAGAGCCACGGCAGCTGGGGCATGCGCTTCGAGGGTATCGTGCCGATGCTCACCCGGCGCTTCCACGAGACCGGCTCCGAGACCATGCGCGACCACTACCGTCGCTACATGAGCGAAAAGCCGTGCGACAAGTGCGGAGGGCATCGTCTGCGCCCCGAGAGCCTGGCGGTGCGTCTGGGCGATCGCGCGATCCAGGAGCTCACTTCGCTCACGGTGCGCGAGGCGCATTCGCACTTCGACTCGATGAGCCTGACCGGCCGCGCCAAGAAGGTCGCGGAGAGCGTGCTGCTCGAGATCCAGAGTCGCCTGCGCTTCTTGCTCGATGTCGGGCTCGAATACCTCACGCTCGCGCGCTCCGGTCCTACGTTGAGCGGTGGTGAGGCGCAGCGCATCCGCTTAGCGAGCCAGCTCGGGAGCGAGTTGTCGGGCGTGATGTACGTGCTCGACGAGCCGAGCATCGGCCTGCATTCGCGCGACAACGAGCGCTTGATCGCGACGCTGCAGAAGCTGCGCGATCTCGGCAACAGCGTCATCGTGGTCGAGCATGACGCCGCGACGATCGAAGCGGCGGACCATGTCGTCGACTTCGGTCCCGGTGCGGGCCACCTCGGTGGCAAGGTGATCTTCAGCGGTGAGCCCAGCGAGCTGCGTCGCGCGGAGGGCAGCTTAACAGGGCAGTATCTCGCCGGAACGCGCAACATCGAGGCGCCGAAGGGGCGGCGCGAGCCGCGCGGATCGATCACGATCGTGGGCGCCTCCGAGCACAACCTGCGGAACATCGACGTCGAGATCCCGCTCGGCGTGTTTGTCGCAGTCACTGGCGTGAGCGGTGCGGGCAAGAGCTCGCTCGTGAATGGGATCTTGCTGCCGTCGCTTTCCCGCGCGCTGCATCGCAGCACCGAGCCGGTGGGTCAGCACAAGCGCATCGAAGGCATCGATCAGCTCGACAAAGTCATCGCGATCGATCAGCGGCCGATCGGGCGTACACCGCGCTCGAATCCGGGCACGTACACCAAGTCGTTCGATGCGGTGCGCGAGATCTTCGCCGAGCTGCCGCTCGCGCGACAACGCGGCTTCGGCGCGGGTCGTTTCTCGTTCAACGTAAAGGGCGGGCGCTGCGAGACGTGTCAGGGCGATGGCGTCGTGAAGGTCGAGATGCACTTTCTCGCCGACGTGTACGTGACCTGCGAGACGTGCAATGGCCTGCGCTACAACGCGCAGACCTTGTCGGTCGAGTATCGCGGCAAGAACATCGCGCAGGTGCTCGACATGAGCATCGACGAATGTCGCGAGCTGTTTGCGAACCACACCGAGCTCGCCCGCATCCTGCAAACGCTCTCGGAGGTCGGGCTCGGCTACCTCAAGCTCGGTCAGTCTGCGCCGACGATGAGCGGCGGCGAGGCGCAGCGCGTCAAGCTCAGCCGCGAGCTGGGCAAGCGCCAGACCGGCAAGACCCTGTACGTGCTGGACGAGCCGACCACCGGCCTGCACTTCGAGGACGTGCGCAACCTCCTTGGCGTGCTCAATCGCCTGGTCGAAGCTGGCAACAGCGTGGTCGTGGTCGAGCACAACCTCGATGTGATCCGGACCGCGGACTACCTGATCGATCTCGGCCCCGAAGGCGGCAGTGGCGGCGGCGAGCTGGTTGCATCGGGCACGCCGGAGCAGGTCGCCAAGGTCAAGCGATCGCACACCGGCCGCTTCCTCGCCCAAGTGCTCCGCTAGGAGCGGTGGCGCTCCGACCTTGGCGTCGCTTGTCGCGCGCTAGCTTGAACAGGAAGGCGAGGAGACGGGGAGATTCTTAGGGTTCGAGATCTCGAACCAAAAAAATCTCGCCTCCCCGTCTCCCCGTCTCCTACGAAAATGAATGAGCTAACCTGCTGAGATCTCTGGCCTGAGGCCGAGCGTAGGTGCGAGGGGTGCGAAGAGCGTTGCGACGTTGTGTTGGTCGTAACCGAGGCTCTTGAGACGCTTCGCAAGGGCTTTGGCCGTGGACCGCTTGTTACGAAGGTCGAGGTAGCCGGCGCCGAGGTCGCGGTACGGTTCGTGGGTCTGCAAGACTCGATGAACTGCACAGGCGAGTTTGTGGGCGATCGCAAACAAGGCTCGCATCGAACCGCGTCGACTCTTGAGGCGGCGATACTTGTCGGTGAGGTATGTAGCCTTCTTGCGCGTGGCGGCGAGCGCGGCTTCGACCAGAATGCTCTGCAAGTACGGGTTGCCTTTGCGGCGGCGTGCCGAGAACGACTTGCCGCCACTCTGGCGCTGTCCGGGGCAAGTGCCTGCCCAAGATGCGAAGTGCGCCGCCGAAGGAAAGGACGCTACGTCTGGGCCGACTTCAGCGAAGATTTCGATCGCAGCGATGCGACGAATCCCGTCGATCGTGCTCAGCAACGCGAGACTCTCTTCGTACGGAGCGACCTGCTTGTCCAGCAACTCATCGTAGCGAGCCACTTCTTCGGCAGTTCGGTCGAGCCGAGCGAGTTGATCGCTCAGCATCACGCGATGGTGCTCTTCGACCAGGACGTCGAGTGCCAAGCGCAATTCGGGCACCTTGCTGCGGAGCCGGCTACGCGCCAGAGAGGCTATCTGCTCTTTGGTGCAGCTGTTGGCTGCTATCGCCCGAAGCATCAGCATTCCCGAGACTCCGAATACGTCGCTGGCCACCGAAGCGAGCTTGATGCCTATGATCTCCAGCAGCTTGAGAATGCGGTTCTTCTCGGTGGTCTGGCTCTGCACAAGCATCCGCCGATAGCGACACAAGTCGCGAATCGCACGAATCTCTTTCTCGGGGACGAAGCTCTTACGCAAGAGTCCGTGTCGCAGCAGCGTCGCCAGCCACTCGGCATCTTTGACGTCGGTCTTGCGTCCTGGCACGGCTTTGACGTGTCGGGCATTGACCAACGTGATGTCCACACGGCCCTCAAGTGCGGCGTAGACCGGGCGCCAGTACACACCCGTGCCTTCCATGGTCACATGAGTGATGGCGAGCGAGGCGAGCCAGTCGCGCAGTTGCTCTAGCCCGTGCCGCATCGTTGGGAACGACCGCACGACCTTCTTGGGTCTGCGCTTTCCATCATCAAACAGGGCACATGCAACAACCTCGGCCTGATGCACGTCCAGCCCACAACAGCGCGAAAACAAAACCTCCATACGCACCTCCGATTGAGAAACCGAAGGGTCGCCACGCTCGAGGAAATCGAAAAATCTCCTACACGCCCTTTCCCATCTCGTGGGATCCGGCAAGCCTGTGGTACCTCAAACGAGCGCGGGTCAGTCTCCCTGACGGGGTCAGCAACCACCAAAATGAGGATGGACCTCTGACGACCTAACGGTCTTCAGAGAACATCACGGGACCTGGCCCGCGCGCTACCTAGACCTAGAGCCACGCGGGCGTTCTCCCATTTTCACTTGCCAGTGGTGAGCGGTCCGACGCTCATGAGGCTCCCTGTT
>Ga0209082_1000082_pt1 | contig 55856 bp, 44 predicted proteins | sample ColdCreekSource_FD_184127 | JGI IMG/M metagenome (GOLD analysis project Ga0209082, IMG submission 184127) | Groundwater microbial communities from Cold Creek, Nevada to study Microbial Dark Matter (Phase II) - Cold Creek Source (SPAdes) (version 3) | ecosystem: Environmental > Aquatic > Deep... | reverse complement strand
GGCAGTTGTTAGCCGCGGCGGTGGCCGGCCCTGTCTACTTAGAGCTGGCTGCATAGTGACGAAGAAGCTTTGGATCGAACTGGAGGGTGTATGGGTTCTCAGAGATCGGGGTTCACAACAGCGATGCTCACGGGCGTCGCGTTCGCAACGGTGCTGACCGGGGCGAGCTGCGGAGGAGATTCCGGAGGTGGTGAGGGCACCTCGACATCACCCACCACGCCCGTGGCAGGTGGTGGCGCGGCGGGCAAGACAGCGGCGACGGCGGGCGCAGCCGGCAAGGCAACAGCTGGTTCGACGGCGGCGCCCCCCACGATGACTGCCAAGCCTCCGACAGGCGGCAGCGCGACAACACCGCCGCCAGGCACAACGAACCCCGGCATGACTGCAGCCGGTGGCAGCGGCGGCACTCCTGCCTCCAGTGCAGGCGGCGCAGGTGCGACAGCCACGGCAGGCGGCGGCGCAGCGCAAGCAGGCGCAGGCGGCGGCACCAGCGCTGGTGCAGCTGGCGGCGGCGCAGCCACGCCAGTCGACATGGGCGGCGCGTTTGCCATCCGTGGCGAAGACCCCACCGACGAGAGCGCAAACGGCCGGGAGATGGGCCCGTACGCAGTCGAGAGCTACACGAGCGGCTACATGCAAGGCGACTTCAGCGACGCGACCATGTGGTACCCGACCAGCGAAGATGCGAAGCCGCCGTTCGGCTGCGTCGCAGTGGTTCCTGGCTTCGTGTCGCCGCAGTCGTCGATCCGCAACTGGGGACCGTTCCTAGCCTCGAACGGCATCGTGGCCATCACGATCGGCGTGCCAGGCAGCGACCAACCAGCGCAGCGCGCCGTGTCGCTCTTGAGCGCGCTCGAGACCTGTTTGGGCGAGAACACCCGTGAAGACAGCCCGATCAAGGGCAAGCTGTCGGAGCAACACCTCGGCGTCTCCGGTTGGTCGATGGGCGGCGGCGGTACGCTGATCGCGGCTTCGCAGAACCCCAAGATGCAGATCAAGGCAGCGGTTTCGTTCGCTGCGTGGGGTCCGCGCGGTGGCGAGGCGAGCAAGGTGCCGTCACTCATGTTCGAAGCGACGGCTGATGCGCTCGCCGCGAGCATGTCCGATGGTTATTACGCCGCGATGCCGGACGACGTGCCCAAGATGCTGTTCGAGGTGCAGGGCTCCAGCCACAACGTGGCCAACGATCCCGCCAACCACGAGGGCATCATCGGCCGCTATGGCCTGGCTTGGTGGAAGGTTTATCTGGAGGGCGACGAGCGCTACAAGAAGTTCTTGACCGCCGCGCCGCCTGATATCGTTACGCAGAAGTTCGCGACCAACGTGAAGTGATTGGGCGAACCTCGGGTCGCTAGATCATCACTCAAGCCGACCTCCGTACGTGCCTCTCGAATCGACCAGCAAGCTTGAGTGAATCCCAGAGCCGGCGCGACTAACCCCGCGCCGGCTCTTCTTCTTGTTGGCTATCTGTCTTGCCGTAAACGTGCCCGTGCCCGTACACGCTCTGATCTTCGAAACCGGAGCGTGCACGGGCACGGGCACGCGTACGAGAGAGGGTAGCGCTCAGACCTGCAGAGACTTAGCGGTCTCGGCGTACTCGTCGATCTGGTCGAAGTTCATGTAGCGGTAGACCTTGTCGGCGTCTTTGTTAATCGCGCCCATCTCGGCGTGGTACTCGGCGACCGTTGGGATTTTGCCCGTCTTGGAGCAGATCGCCGCGAGCTCGGCCGAGCCCAGGAACACGTTGGTGTTCTTGCCCAGGCGGTTCGGGAAGTTACGCGTGCTGGTCGACATCGCTGTCGCGCCTTCTTTGATCTGCGCTTGGTTGCCCATGCATAGGCTGCAGCCCGGCATCTCCATGCGCGCGCCGGCGCCGCCGAGCACGGCGTATTGGCCTTCCTTCGTGAGCTCCTCGGCGTCCATCTTGGTCGGCGGTGCGACCCACAAACGCGTGGGGATGTCCTTCTTGCCTTCGAGCAGCTTACTCGCTGCGCGGAAGTGACCGATGTTTGTCATGCACGAGCCGATGAACACTTCATCGATCTTCGTGCCGCTCACTTCGCTCAAGAACTTGGCGTCGTCCGGATCGTTCGGGCAGCACACGATCGGCTCGTTGATCTGCGCGAGATCGATCTCGATGACCGCTGCGTACTCGGCATCTTTGTCTGCCGCCAACAGCTTCGGATCTGCGATCCACGCTTCGACACCAGCGATCCGGCGCTCGAGCGCGCGGCGATCCTGGTAGCCGTTGACGATCATGTTCTTCATCAGCACCACGTTCGACTTCAGGTACTCGATGATCGGTTCTTTGTTCAGATGCACGGTGCAGCCAGCGGCGGAGCGCTCGGCGGATGCATCGCTGAGCTCGAACGCTTGTTCGATCTTCAGCTCGGGTAGGCCTTCGATCTCGAGCACACGGCCCGAGAAGATGTTCTTCTTGCCTTGCTTCGCTACCGTGAGCAGGCCCTGCTTGATCGCGAACAGCGGGATCGCGTGCACCAGGTCGCGCAAGGTGATGCCGGGCTGCATCTTGCCCTTGAAGCGCACGAGCACCGACTCCGGCATGTCGAGCGGCATGACGCCGGTTGCCGCTGCGAATGCCACCAGGCCCGAGCCTGCCGGGAAGCTGATGCCGATCGGGAAGCGCGTGTGGCTGTCGCCGCCCGTGCCGACCGTGTCGGGTAGGAGCAGGCGGTTGAGCCAGCTGTGGATCACGCCGTCACCGACGCGCAGCGAGACGCCACCACGGCTCGCGATGAAGCGCGGCAGCTCGCGGTGCATCTTCACGTCGACGGGCTTGGGATAGGCCGCCGTGTGGCAGAACGACTGCATGACCAAGTCCGCCGAGAAGCCGAGGCAAGCGAGGTCCTTGAGCTCGTCGCGCGTCATCGGGCCGGTTGTGTCTTGGCTGCCGACGGTGGTCATCTTGGGCTCGCAGTAGGTGCCGGGACGGATGCCTTCGCCCTCGGGCAAGCCACATGCGCGGCCGACCATCTTCTGCGCCAGGGTGAAGCCGCCCTTGCTCGCCGCCGGCGGTTGCGGCAGCCGGAACGTGGTCGAAGCGGGCAAACCCAGCGCGTCGCGAGCGCGACCAGTCAGCGAGCGACCGATGATCAAGTTGATGCGGCCACCGGCGCGCACCTCGTCGAGGATCACCGGGCTCTTCAAGCTGAAGGTCTCGACGACCTGGCCGTTCTTCTCGATCTTCCCGTCGTACGGGTAGACGTCGATCACGTCGCCCATGTCGAGCTTCGAGACGTCTACTTCGATCGGCAGCGCACCCGAGTCTTCCTGCGTGTTGAAGAAGATCGGCGCGATCTTGCCGCCGAGCGTCACACCGCCGAAGCGCTTGTTAGGCACGAACGGGATGTCTTCGCCGGTCGCCCAGATCACGCTGTTCGTCGCTGACTTACGCGACGAGCCGGTGCCGACCACATCGCCGACGTACGCGACCAGGTTGCCCTTCTTCTTCAGGTCTTCGATGAACTGGATGGGCCCGCGCTTACCGTCTTCTTCCGGCGTGATGCCGGGCCGCGCGTTCTTCAGCATGGCCAAGTAGTGCAGCGGGATGTCCGGGCGACTCCAAGCATCAGGGGCAGGGCTGAGGTCGTCGGTGTTGGTCTCGCCAGTGACCTTGAACACAGTGACCGTGATCTTCTTCGGCACTTCCGGACGGCTCGTGAACCACTCGGCTTCGGCCCAGCTCTTCAGCACTTCCTTCGCGAAGCTGTTGCCCGCTTTGACCTTGTCGGTGACGTCGTGGAAGTAGTCGAACATCAAGAGCGTCTTCTTCAGACCCTCTGCGGCGATCGGCGCGACTTCAGCGTCGTCGAGCAGACTGATCAGCGAGGCCACGTTGTAGCCACCGACCATCGTGCCGAGCAGCTCGGTCGCTTTCGCGCGCGGGATCAGCGCGACTTGCTTCTTGCCGCTCGCGACCTCCGCCAGAAACTGCGCCTTGACCTTGGCGGCGTCGTCGACGCCGGGCGGGATGCGGTGCGTCAGCAGGTCGAGCAGAAAGCTTTCCTCACCAGCGGGTGGTGCTTGCACGAGCTCCACGAGCGCAGTGACTTGCTTGGCGTCGAGCGGGAGGGGCGGGATACCGAGCGCGGCGCGCTCTTGGGCATGTTGACGATAGGCTTCGAGCATGTGGACTCCTGCAATAACGCGAGATCGGCTGACACAGGCTCCCGGTCGTTGCGCGGCGCGTCGGGCGTCGTGCGTCGTGGCATCGTGGCGTCGTGGCATCGTGGCATCGTGGAGCGGCGCGATTGCGCAGCCTGCGCCCGGGTGTGTGTGTCTCGGTAAGGCTACGACGCTTGCTCCTCCTGCGTCGACCCCTTTCGTGCGACCGCGTCAGGAGAGAGATTTGTTTCAAAACATCGAAGAGAGTCTGTTCGGGCTTCGATTTCGCATCCGATACAGCGCTCGCCGCGCGCGAGTTGATTCGCGAGCGATCTCCTAGTGTTCCTGGTAGCGCATGCCGCCGTACGCAACCCCTGAGTGTGGCTTTGGACTGCGCTGCGATCACACGGTCGCGCGTTTCGAGCGAGCGAGCATGTCCGATACCGTGCGCAGATCGAGCTGTTTGCAAGCTTCGCAGCGCCCGGAGTTTTCATGCAACAGCGCGCGAAAGACCTGCCGCGCTGGGCTGCAGCTACCCCAGTGTTGGATCGATGCCAGGTAGCGTGACCGACTGCACTGCCTCGAGCACCGCGCCGTTCCTCACGAGCGCGATGCTGGCCTGCATGTCCGGGTGCAAGAACCGGTCATCGGTCAGCTTCGGGATCTCCTGGCGCACGCGCTTGCGCACGCGTTCCAGGTCGGCGCTCGAGCTCATGCCCTCGTGGAAGTCGCAGCCCTGCGCGGCCACCATGAGCTCGACCGCGACGACGCCTTGCGCGTTGTCGTTCATCGCGTGCAAGCGCCGCGCGCCGTGCGCTGCCATCGAGACGTGATCTTCTTGGTTCGCCGAGGTCGGGATGCTGTCCACGCTCGCCGGATAAGCGCGCTGCTTGTTCTCGGAGACGAGCGCGGCGGCGGTGACCTGGGCCATCATGAAGCCCGAGTTGAGGCCGGGATTCGGCGTGAGAAACGGCGGCAAGCCCGAGAGCGACGGGTCGAACAACATCGCTACGCGGCGCTCAGCGATCGAGCCGATCTCGCAGATCGCGAGCGCGATCATGTCCGCTGCAAAGGCCACGGCTTCAGCATGGAAGTTGCCGCCTGACAGTGCTTCGGTGGTGTCGGCGAAGATCAGCGGGTTGTCCGAGACAGCGTTCGCCTCGTTTTCCAGCGTGAACGCCGCTTGGCGCAGCACGTCGAGCGCGGCGCCCATGACTTGCGGTTGGCAGCGCAAGCAATAGGGGTCTTGAACACGTGGGTCCGAGGTCAGGTGCGATGCGCGGATGCTCGAGCCAGCCATCAGCGCGCGCAGCGCTGCGGCGGTGTCGATCTGACCGCGATGCCGACGCAGCGCATGGATGCGCGGGTCGAACGGAGTATCGGAGCCCTTGGCGGCTTCGGTGGCGAGCGCGCCCGTGACGATCGCGGTCTGGAACACGCGCTCCGCCTCGAACAGCCCTGCGAGCGCGCAGGCGGTCGAAAACTGCGTGCCGTTGATCAATCCGAGGCCTTCTTTGGGTGCGAGGCAGAGCGGCGCCAGGCCCGCTTGCGCGAGGCCCTCGGCGGCAGACATGCGCTTGCCGCGCACGGCGACTTCGCCCACGCCGATCAGCGCCGCCGCCAGCTGCGCGAGTGGAGCCAGATCACCGGACGCCCCGACCGAGCCTTGCACGGGAATGCAGGGCAACACGTCGCGCGCGAGCAGCGCTTCGAGCAGCGCGATCGTCTCGGGGCGCACGCCCGATGCGCCTTGTGCGAGGCTGGTCAGCTTGAGCGCGATCATCAGCCGCGTGACCGAAGCTGGCAGGGTGTCGCCGACGCCGGTGCAGTGCGAGAGCACCAAGTTTTGCTGCAGCCGCGCTTGCTCGGCCGGCTGAATGCGCACACTCGCGAGCCGGCCAAAGCCCGTGCTGATGCCGTAGACGGGTTGATCGCGCGCGAGGATGCGCTCGACCGCGCGGGCACTCTGCACGATGCGCTCGCGGCAGGTCGGCGCGAGTGTCAGTCCAGCACCGCGATAGATCGCTCGCCAAGCGGCGAGAGGGTCGGAGCCGGGGTCGAGTTGGACGCTGGTCATCGCGGGTTACTCACTTTCCAGTCCGAAGCCCCGTAGACATGCCCGTGCCCGTTTCTTGGTTGAGCACTCCGCAGGACGGCAGATCGCGTACGGGCACGGGCACGCGTACGGGAGATATCGCTGCATAGAGATACGCTTAGTCTTCCAGGACGCAGTCGCCGGTCCAAGTGAAGCGCTCGCCGGCTTCTACGAGCTCGAAGTCGCGTGGCTTCAGGTCGGAGAGATCGCGTGGCTCTAGGAGGTCATCCCACTTGGCGGTGGTGCTGCGATCGTCTTGGCCCATCAGGGCGATGTTGCCGCCGTCAGCGAGGACCATGCCGTAGCGCTGCAGCGCTCTTGCCAGCACACGCGCGGCATCGTTGGGCAGGTCGTCGAGCGGATAGTCCGCGCGAAGACGCAGGCGCGCGCCGTACGGGACACCGTCCGTCACCGCGCTCTCTTTCGCGGTTCCATGCGCTGCCGGCCGCACGTACGTGTTTCTGCGAATGTGTGAGTTCGGAATGGCGAACCGCACGGCGTGCTCGACTGCGCCAGTGGCCACTTCATCGGCGTCGAACAAGAGTGGGGCGATGGGCAGTCCGGCTGCGTCGGCGCTCGTGCACTGCTCGCCGCGCAGCGCTGCACCGTAGGTTCGATCGAGCTGCCACACGGCCAGACAGCCACCTTGATAGTCAGACCCTTCGATGTTCACGCGCCACTGCTCGTACAGCGTGCCTGTGTCCTCGGCGATCACGATCAGGTGACAGTCGCCATCCTCCGTCGTGCACTGGTAGCCTGACTCACCTTCGAGGTGGCCGCCGCTCGGCACTGGGACAGCCTCTTGGTCGCACTCGCCTTCGTAGAAGTCGCCGTTCGGCTCGAAGTTGCGCCTGGGTGTGGTCGCATCGGCGCACAACACATCGATCGAGAAGTCGATCTGCATGACGCCGCCGTTGCCCCAGCCGCGGTTCTGCAGCGCGGCGATGATGGTGTCTGACTGGGCGTCTTTGTCCGCGGTGTCCACACGCTGATTCCAGGCCATCTGCGAGGAGAACAGCGGCTTCGCGAAGCACTTCCCGCCCGCCGCGCTGCCACCCCCACCGCCGCCGCTACCAGCTGCTTGCGTTCCCCCGCGTGCGCCAGTGCCCATTTGGCCGCCCTGTCCGCCTGTGCCGCCCTTAGCGGCGCCTCCGCCGGTGCCGCCGGAGTACGAGCCACTGCCTCCGGTTCCGCCCGCTCCGCCGCTGCCAGCGGCATTGCCAGGCGTGTCAGAGTTGCCGCCCCCACACGCCGCAGCGAATACCAATGCGCCACACAGGCTGACTGAGGCTGCGTCGAGCATTCTGCGCATCCCGGCAGAGTATCGACAGCCTTCATCAGCCACCAGTGTTAGGTCCAAGTGCCCAACAGTCAGACGACATCAGCCCATGTCGTCATCAAACCTTAGAACGCCCCGTGCAAGCTCAGAGACCCGACCCCGAACGCGACCTTCGCACCGGGCTTCTGCGCTGTTGGCTCCCGGCGCTCGCGCCCATTGCCCGAGAGCGCAACCAGCACGGTGATTCCGGTAGCGATCACTGTCGCCCCCAAAAGCACATCGGTCACCAGCGCCTTGGTGCTGGCGCGACTGTCGAGATCCTCGAGCTCGCGCACGCTCGTCTTTCGAGCCACGGCGTCGTCGTAGCTCGCAGCATCCTGAATCGTCAGATAGCCCATCACACCTGCCCCTACGAGCAGCGCGCCCGACGTGATGCCGAGCCAGAGCGCAGGGTTGCCGCTGTGAGCTTCAGCCGCGCGCAGCGGCTGGTTCGACGCTGCCGAAGGTAGCGGAGCAGGGGCGGGGGTGAGATCGTCGCTCTGAGGAAAGCTGAGCTGCAGCGCGACGGTATCGCCACCTGCCACGTCGATCACCTGCGAAACGCGCGGTCGCCCGCTCGTCACCGCAGCGATCGTACGCGTCCCACTGCTGACCTTGACCGCTCCTTGCAGCGGGCTCGTGCCGACCGACACGTCGTCGACGAAGATCTCCGCGCCGGCCACGTTCGCCGACAGCACTAGGGTAGCGATGCGACCCGCCAGCTTGGTGAGGTGGCCTTCGACATCGCGCTTGCGCTCGCTGCTGACCTCCTCTTGCCCATCGTTCAGGTAGCGCTGGAAGTAGTCCTGCGCCTCGGTGTACCTGCCGAGCGCGTTTGCGACCTGGCCGAGGTTGTAGAGCACGCGATAGTTGGGCGAGACCGCGTACGCGCGCTTGAACTCGATCAGCGCACCCTTCAAGTCGCCGTCGTGCACATACTCGACGCCGCGATTGAAGTGCTCATGGCTCGTCGCCACGTCGTCGATCGTCGCGCTTTCAGCGTGCGCCGAACGGGGCGCCCCCTGCAGCAGAGCGACGAACAGCAGCACTACGCCCAGTGGTCGGAGAGATGCGCGGGCCATCATTGGTACGGGTTCTCGCTGTCGATGCGCACGAGGGGCACTCGCCTACCGAATGTGAGATCTGTGCCCTCTTCGATCGTGCTGCTGCTGGCTGCAGAGGATTTACCGCGGCCTGCCGAGTCGCGCGGCGCGCTCTCGGATGCCGCTGCACGGGCAGGTGCCGCGGAAGCGCGGGCTTCGCGCCGGGACTCGCCGCTGCGTTCGCGTGAGCCGCGCTCGCGGCTGGGCGCCTCGGACGGCTGCGACGCGCGAGACTCGCGCGGCACAGGCAGCGTGACCAGCCTGGGCGGATCGCCGGGCCGTTCCGCCTGCGTGTCGAACTGACCGGGGCGAATGATGCGGTCAGAGCGCACCAGCCGATCGCTCTTGATCGGTGCCGCGCTCAGCGGCGACGGGTTGATCGTGTTCTGCTCGACCGCGGGGGTGACCGCAGCGGTCGTCGTCGTGCCTGCGTGCGTCGCGAACGAGCCCTTCGTGTCAGTAGGCACGGGTGCGGGCGGAGCTTCGCGCTGCGAGAGCACGGCGAGAGAGATGCCCGCGAGCGCGGACAGCGACAAGAACGCGACCAGCGGGCTGCGCGACTTGAACCCGGCGTTCGGATGGAACAACACCGTTTCGCGCTCGCCATTCGGACGTACCAAGGTGACCTTGGAGTGCGCGTAGTTCTTCTGCAGCTTCTGCTCGTCCTCTTCGAGGCTCACCTGGATCAGGCTCGACAGATCGGCCACCGCTGTGGGGACCTTCTCCGCCACGTGAAAGATCGGCAGCGCATCGACCGTGGACTTGCTCATGCCGTTGCGGCCCACAGCCTGCTCGATGCGCAAGTGCAACGCGCGTCGCTCGGCGACGAACACGTCGTGCATCAACATGCCGATCTCGGTGGCCTCGATGCGCACGCCAGCAAGCTGCATGTAGTTCTGCAGTGCGTAGCGGAACTCTTTGGCCGAGGCGAAGCGCTCGTCGATGTCCACGGCCAGCGCGCGGTCACAGATGCGCGCGAGCACGGGATCCACAGTGGGGACGACATCGGCGATCCGAGGCTCGGAACCTTCGACGCGCGAGCGACACGCGTTGGGTGTGGGCTCGCGCTCGGAGAATGACCGGCGGGAGAGCGCTTCCCACAACATCACGCCCACGGCGAACACATCCGTGCGTGCGTCCACGCCGCTGCCGAGCACTTGCTCCGGCGAGGCGTAGCTGAACTTGCCCACGAACGTACCCGGCGCGGTCTTGACCGTCGCGTTAGTCGCTTTGGCTACACCGAAGTCCACGACCTTGACTTGGCCGTGATAGGTGATGAAGACGTTCTGCGGGCTGACGTCGCGGTGCACGACTTGCAGGGATGTCCCGTCGTAGTCGAGCAGCTCGTGCGCGTAGTGCAGACCAGCTAGCACGTCGCACAAGATCTGAAGGTGCATCCAGAGCGTAAGCTTCGAGATCGGCGCTTGCGCCAAACGATCGAGCAGACAGCTCAGGGGATACCCGTCTAGGTATTCCATCGCGAGCAGGTAGCGGTCGCCGACCGCGCTCGCTTCGAACGTCTGCACGACATTCGGGTGCGCGAGCCGCGCGGCGAGCTTGGCTTCGTCCATGAACATGCTGATGAAGCCAGGCTGGCGCGTGAGGTCTTGGCGTAGCTCCTTCACGACCAGAAGCTTGCGGAACTGACCCAAGCCACTCGCCAGCGCGAGGTGTACCGTGCCCATGCCCCCTTGCCCCAAGGTCGCGAGCAGCTGGTACTTGCCAAGCTGCGCGCCTGTAGGGGGATCGTTCGGTTCGCTCACGGGTTGCGCTCTCATTCTGACGCTCCTTCGCTCTCTCCCTCAGTCACCGTGCATTTCGGCTCAAAAGTGCATGTCTATAAAAGTGATCGTGCGCGCCCGAACCTGCGCGTTGAACGATCCAAGCTCCAAGCCGCCGACCCCGAGCTTGGCAGTGAAGTCGACGAACCCAGGGGGGACATTGATGAAGCCGCCGTTGGCCGTGTTGTTGGTCGGATCGTACACGGTCATCTCAGCATCTTTGTTTGGTACCTGATCCTTCAAGTAGAAAGAGTCACCACCCTCACGGCTGATGAAATGAACTCCGCCCTGGGGGGTCTCCGAGCAGTCGAGGGCTTCGATCAGGGTGAGCCCCTTGCTGGGATCGTAGGGATAACCAAGCAGGCTCGCGAGCAGGTCTATCCCGTCCATGGTGAGGACGGGCACATCGCGGTTGTTGGTGTTCTTGACGATCGGCTTGGTGACGTAGAGCAGCGTATCGACTGCGTCGCTCTTGATCTCGAAGAAGCCGTTGAAGTTGGAGGGCAGCACGAACTGAACGTGCCCCGTCGTCGTGTCCATGTAAGTCGCGACTGGCTCGGCACACCCGACGTCAGTGTTGTAACAAGCCTTTGCCACCACGTTCTTGGGTGGCATGCGGCTGATGAACTCCACCACGCGGAAGCTGTAGCGCACGGTGGCGTTTTGGACTGTTTGATCGCCTCGTGGACACAACCAAGTGTCACCCGTCTGCGAGTCGACACATGTCTCGTTGAGACAGCGTGGTGTCCTTTCGTTGCAGTCGCTGTCCGACGCGCAGGCGCCTCCAACACCTACCCCGAGCTCGGAGCTCGACGTGGATGCATCGCATGCCCCGCCGGAACACTCGCTGGTGTCCATACAAACTTGCTGGACACATTTGGTCCCCAAGCTTGCTTCGACACAGTCAGTGTCAGATCCGCATTGTCGCTCGCCAGTATTGAGCCACAGCGAACAGCCTGTGATCGTCAGCGCGCAAATCGCTGCTACAGCCTTCACAACCAGCCCGTCGTGCATCGGCAGCCCCTCACGGTATACTCGACGGAAATACCATAGTTCCAGCGAGTTGGGACGACTAGACACATGAAAACTGTCGTCGTTTTCATCGAGATATTATGTGGGTGACAGTGGTATTGCGGGTGCGAGCCGCTCACCCTTCGGCCGATTGTCGTCCGAAGCATCGCAAGTACGCAAGTTAGTCGCGGTGCTGATCGCAGTGCTGATCAGCCCCAACTCCGGGCAAGTCACGCAACGCGTTCAGGTGAACTGCAGTAAGCGAGTTGTGTGTCGACGCAACGTGAGGTGGGTCGTGATCGCCGTGACGTGTCCCCTGTGGTTGCACGCCATGCGTGCGATCCCCTCTCACGATCACGAACCCATGTGTCACGTGTGCCGAGCATGTCCAAATGGGTCAAACAATCATCTCAGACTGCGAAGATCAGACACAAATCAACCACGCTGACATGTGTTGCGCACAGCGCGTCTGCCCGATCGACTCCGCAGCTGTGCGAAGGCGTCGCGCAAATTTCAAGCCGAATTGTCAAAGTACAGAACATCGTCCTGGCGCGTGGTTCTGATTTCGTTACTACTGAGAGCGCGCGCACAGTTTTACTCCAGTTCGCCCGCCTTCCATCTGTATCTTCTTCGCACAATGTAAGAGGTATTTCGTGATGCTAACTTCTGAAGTTAAGCAGCAAGAGCAGACGTATTACCACGATTTGGCTCCTCAGGTCCTGCGGCAGCGTCTTGTCGTCGAGGGCTATCCCTCCATGCCGATCACTGACGGCAATATCAAAGACTATTTATGTAGATTATCTGACCTTATAGGTATGAAAACTCTGTTAGAGCCTGTTACGCACCGGAGTGATCTGTATGGTTGGGCAGGCTGGATCCACTGGGAAACGTCGGGTGCTCACTTCTACGCATGGGAGCAGCCGCTCCTGTTCTTCAGCGTTGACATCTACTCCTGTAAGGCGTTTGACGTTCAGTCCGCACTTGCTTTTACTCAACGGTTTTTTCAGGCGAGTAAGCTGTGCCACAAAAGCTTTTAGTACTGCCGCAGTCGGGCATACGTGTGACACCGGCGGACTCGTACCGCCTGCCGCGCGCAAGCGCCGACGCGAAGCTCAATGAGCTCTTAGTAGAGTGGCCACTGCCTTCGGGCTTCCAGTTTGGCTGCTATTTGATCCCGCACCGCAGCCGATTCAGCGACATCGCACGCGGGGTTGAGTGCTCGGTGTTCGAGAAGTTCTTCGGGAACACTCCCGAGCACATGGTCGATGCTTACGCGCCCTACGAAGAGAACTCGCTGTTTCTGCTGGTCGTCGACCAGTCGCAGCGGAAAGCGGCGGGCGCGCTCCGCATCATCTTGCCCTCACCCAAAGGGCTCAAGAGCCTCAACGATATCTCGGGCGAGCCGCTGTACGTCGACGCCGAGCAGATCGTGCAGTACCACGCGATCGCAGATCCGCGGCGCTGCTGGGACATCGGCACGCTCGCCGTGCTGAAAGAGTATCGGGCCGCAGCCAGCGATCACATGGTCAGTTTGATGTTGTACGGGCAGTTGTATGCCTTACTGCGTCGGCGCGACATCGATCACATGGTTACGGTGCTCGATCGCCATGCCTACGCGCAGCTGACTGAGCTGTTAGGCGTACCGTTTGTATCGATCGCCGGCAGTGAGCCGTTTAGTTATTTGGGCTCGGATCACAGTCGCGCGAGTTACCTGCATTTGCCGAGCGTCGAGTCGAGCGTCGAAGCGCATATCGAGCGACTGACCCCTGAAGTTCAGCAGCTGCTGCAGGCGTACGTCGCGCGTCTTCTACATCGCGAGGGCATGAGTGAGCTCATCGAGGTGCAAGAAGATGTCGAGCGCACGGGCCGCGTTCCGATGGCTCGCCTGACCCGCTGACGCGTGTTGTCCAGTCACGGCTGTTCGTAAACGGGAGCAGAGGCTCGCCGGCACTGGCCAGATCGGGCTCGTAGGAGTGCCCGATCTGGCTGGGAATGTCAGTGCTTTCGCCTGGTTGCATCGCAGTCGCGCGGCCTTTTTGAAGCCGAGCGATTCGCGATGACAGCCTGCGCGGACACAGTACACTGCCGGCAAACCCCTACACCGAGTAACGACTGATGCCAGAGACTGAGCAGGCCTTCCGCCCCGAGTTTACGAACCTCGTACAACTTCTCTCCTCCACCGTGGAGCGCTTCGCAGAGCGCCCGCTGTTCGGCCAGCTGCAGGGCGACGACATCGCGTGGACCAGCTATAGCGAGTTCGCGAGCTTGGTCGCCAACCTGCGTTCGGGCTTGCATAAGCTCGGCGTGAAGCCGGGTGATGGCGTCGCCGTGATCTCGAACAATCGTCTCGAGTGGGCCGTCGGCGCGCACGCTGCGATCGGCTTGGGCGCGCGTTACGTGCCCATGTACGAGGCGCAAGATCCCGAGGACTGGGAGTACATCCTCAACGATGCCGACATCTCGGTCGTGTTCGTCGCGAACGACAAGGTGGCCGAGCGCTTCGAGAAGATCCGCAGCGCGGCGTCGAACGTGCGCGAGGTGATCAACTTCGAAGGCCCCGAGTCCGACCCGAAGTCGTACCGCGGTCTGCTCGCGTCCGGTGCGGGCCAAGCGGTGCCGCCCGTCACGCCGAAGGAAAGCGACATCGCGATCCTGATCTACACCTCGGGCACGACCGGTCAGCCCAAGGGCGTGATGCTCACGCACTACAACTTGGCGTCGAACGTCAGCGCGCTCTTGTCGATGGTCGCCGTGACCAACGAGGACTGCGGCATCGCATTCTTGCCTTGGGCGCACATCTTCGGTGGCAGCATCGAGCTGAACCTAACGATGGTCACCGGCAGCCGCACCGTGATCTGCGGTGATGCGCAGCAGCTCTCGGCGTACATGGCCAAGGTCAAGCCGACGATTTTGTTCGCCGTGCCGCGCGTCTGGAACAAGATCTACGACACGGTCACCAAGCTGTTCGCGGCGCACCCGGTGTTCCAGGCAGCGCTGGCCGCCAAGGCCAAGCAACGCAAGGGTGAGCAGCCGACGGCTGCGGAGCTCGAAGCGCTCGCCACCGCCGAGAAGGAGCTGTTCCCGCTGGTGCGTGGTGCGTTCGGCGGCAAGCTGCGCTTCGCGTGCTCGGGCGCCGCAGCGCTCTCGCGCGAAGTTGCGGAGTTCATGGAGACGCTTGGCATCGAGGTGTACGAGGGTTACGGCATGACCGAGACGGGCGGCGTCGCGACGTCGCAGCCGTACGGTCAGATCCGCCTCGGCTCGGTCGGCAAGCCGCTGCCGGGCATCCGCATCGAGCTCGACAAGAGCGTGCCCGGCGCTGGCCCCGACGAGGGCGAAGTGATCGTGTACGGCTCGAGCGTGATGAAGGGCTACTACAAGAAGGACGACGCCTCGCGCGCCACGCTCACCGAGGACGGCGGCCTGCGCACGGGCGACATCGGTCGTGTGGACAGCGACGGTTACTTGTTCCTGACCGGTCGCGCGAAGGAGCTGTACAAGCTCGAGAACGGCAAGTACGTCGCGCCCGTGCCGTTGGAAGAGCACGTCGCGCTCAGCCCGTACATCGCTCAATGCGTCGTGTACGGCTCGAATCGTCCGCACAACGTCGCGCTGATCGTCCCCGATCTACCGGCGATCGCAGCCTGGGCCAAGCAGAACGGCATCGCGGTCGAAGGCGAAGCGCTGCTCTCGGAGCCGCAGGTGCGTGCGCTGCTCGAGACGGAGATCGACAAGGCCAACCAAGAGTTCAAAGGCTATGAGCGCATTCAGCGCTTCATCGTCGAGTCCGAAGAGCTCAGCACGGTCAATGGCATGTTGACGCAGACCCAGAAGCTCAAGCGCAAAGTGTTCAACGACAAGTACGAGCCTTCGCTGGCCTCGCTCTACGCGCAGTCGTCGGAGCCGGCGCCGCGCTCGTCGTACATCCGCGAGCTTGCCCCGGCTGCCAAGTCCAAGGTCGGCTGACGCTAGCTCGGCGCACTACAACAGGTCGGGAAGCGGGCTCGCTCGCTTCCCGTCTCTGATGCAGAAGAATGGCGTGACGCGAAGGGTCTTTGATACCCTCTGGCGACTTTGCTCACTGCCGATGTCCGCAACCGATGGTTGGCTGTCGCCGCGCTGATCGCGCTCGGCGTGATGCCGGTCATCTGGCCGCTCGACATCTCCTTTGTGAACGACGAGCCGACGCTGATCGGGCTCGCGCTGCAGCACAACGCCGAGGGCAAGGCAGCACAGCTTGGCCTCCTCGGCACGCGCGGTGCGCGCTATGGGCCGGTCGCGATCTGGAGCTATCAAGCGCTGCTCGCGTTCACGCATGACATCGCGACGCTCGTGCAGTTGCACGCGTGGTTGTGGATGTCAGCCACCGCCGCCGCGTTGTTCGCGCTGTCGCGCGCGCTCACTGTGCCGAGCGCCTGGGCGGCGATTCCGCTGCTCTCGCCGTACCTCTGGTTGTATGGGCGAATGCTGTGGGACAACAACCTGTGCATTCCGCTCAGTGCGGTCGCGTTCGCGGCCTACGCGTGCTTCTTGGTTCGGCCGCGTGCGGCGCTGCTTGCGCTCGCGCTCGCGGCGCTGGTGTCGTGCGTCATGGTGCACTTGATGGCGCTCGCGCTGGCGGTGCCGATCGTCGTGCACTTGTTGGTCTGGCGCAGGCGTTTCTTGTTGTCGCGCGCGGGACTGCTCGCGCTCGTGCCGGCGCTCGTCGTCGCTGCCAGCGGCACGCGCTTCTGGCTCGGACTGCTCGAGCTCGACGGGAATGCGAAGTCACCGCAAGCAGAGGGCACACTTTGGTTTGCGAGCATGGGCGGTCGCCCGCTCACAGCCGGTGGTCTCGACTATTTCTTCGGCGCGGCGTGGACCGAACGCTTCCTAGGCCACGGGGTCGGTGCCGCGGCCATGTTGATCTCGATGTTGCTCGGTCACGGGCTGGTGTGGTCCGGCATGGCGCGTGCGCTGCTGTGGTTGAAGCGTGCCCAGCGCGACGTGCGCACGGAGATTGCGGCGCTCGCCCTGGGCATCTGGCTGGCGCAGACCGTGCTGAACATCGTGACGCACACCGCGCATCATCCGCACTATTACAATGCGACCTGGATCGCTTTCGTGGTGTTTGCATGGCTCGCGCTCGATGGTCTCTCGCGTTGGCGCATGTCGAGCTATGTCGCCGGCGCTCACGCGCTCGCGCTCGGTGTTGCGCTCGCCATCACGGTGAACGGCTTGCACACGACGGCTGGCACACGCTCGCTGCACTACGGCCTGGCGTTGCGTGAAGTCATGCGCGTGGCCGCAGAGCTCGGCCAGTCGCACCCGGAGAGCCGTCTCGCGTCGAAGGTCGAGCAGCTGCGAATGTTCCCGCACGAGCTGATGGTGCTGATCTGGCTTGCACCCATTCAACCCGACAGCGCTCGGCCGCTGCGGGGTGTGATGGTCGACTATGCATCGGCTGATGCGACCGACGCGAAGCTGCGCGTGACGGCGCAGTTGTTGAACGAGAATCGATAGCGCTCGCGACTTGCGCTGCAGAGTGGGGCGCGCGACAACTGCTCGTGATGATCAAAGGTCTGGATCACGTCGCGATCGCAGTCGAGGACTTCCCCGCTGCGGTCGAGCAGTACACGTTGTTGTTGGGCGGGCAGGCGAGCGCTGTGTCTGAAGCACCGGGGCAGCGCGCGGCGTTGTTTGCATTGAGTAACGCGCGGATCCTGCTGCTCGAAAGGGACACACGGCTCGACGGCGTGGAGGCGCTCGGGCTTTCGGTCGCGGATGGAGAGCAGACTGTCTCGCAGCTCTCAGCTGCCGAGTTGCCCGGACACCCGGGCGCGAAGCTGTGGGCGCTGCCGCACGCTGCGACGCGCACGCTGACGCTGCGGCTGGTCGCGCGCGCGCACGCTGTGCTGCCTGCCGCTACTGGCTTCGCGACGGACAGCGTGGAGTCGCTGGACCATGTCGTGATTCGTAGCGCCGCGCCCGATGATGCTGTGGCTTTGTACAATGGTGCGCTGGGCGTTCGCTTGGCGTTGGACCGAGTGCTCGGCGGGGTGCGCATGCTGTTCTTTAGGACGGGCGGTGTGACGCTCGAGCTGATCGCAGATGCGTCCGCGGGCGCGGCTGACTCGTTTTATGGGCTCGCTTATCGAGTACGCGATCTCGAGGCGGCACACTCGCGGCTGACAGCGGCGGGCTTTGTGCTGACTGAGCCGAGAACTGGTCGTAAGTCCGGCACGCACGTGTTCAGCGTTCGGTCGTCCACATGTGGGGTCCCGACGCTATTTATTCGCGATGCGAGCAGAGACTAGGGTGAGCGAATTGCCGCGCTGAATCGCCGCTCTACACGCAGCTTGTACGGAGTTGCATGTAGAAGAGGGTTCAGAAGATGAACCGATTGCGCGCTGAGCCGGGACGTACTCCCGAGTGCATCATCGCCGTCCGTTTCGTGTGTTGTTTCCGCTCGATCCCGAGCGTACATGGAGAGCATCGCTGCTCTTTTCGAGCCTCGCTCTTGCGGTCGCTTGCAATGCTGGACAAATCGGAGAACCTGGCGGGTTTCCCGAGCGTTCCGGCGACACCAAGGCCCAGGACAGCACAAGCCAGGAGACGGCGGGAGCTGCCGCTCCGAGCGGCGACAGTCCAGTCCTGAATCCGGTTGCCGCTCCGAGCGGCGTCCTCGATCCGGCACCGGCCGGCCTGCGCAAGCTGACCGTCGAACAATACGAGAACAGCGTGCGCGATCTGCTCGGCTCGCATGTCCAGCTGCCCCCGGAGATCGAGCTCGAAGCGGACGTGGCGCAGAACGGCTTCTACGCGGTGGCTGCGAGCAACGCCACGCTCTCGCCCGCCGCGACCGAGAAGCTCGAGCAGGCGGCGTACGCGCTCGCCGCTCAAGGGCTCAGCTCCGCGCATCGCGCGACGCTGGTGCCGTGCACACCTGCCGCTGTCACGGACAATCAGTGCGCCGAGAAGTTCTTGAAGGACTTCGGTCGGCGCGCATTCCGCCGGCCGCTCGCAGCGGCAGAGCTCACGCGTTACCTGAAGATCGCTGAGACAGCGGCCACGACGCTGGGTGACTTCTTCCAGGGCTTGGAGTTCGCGGTCGCGGCTGTGCTGCAGTCGCCAAATTTTTTGTTTCGCGTCGAGCTGGGTGAGGCGGACCCCGGAAGCAGCGCGCGTCTGCGCTACACCAGCTACGAGCTGGCGACGCGGCTCTCCTATGCGCTCTGGAACACCACGCCGGACGACACGCTGCTCGCTGCCGCTGAGAGCGGCGAGCTCAGCGACGGGATGGCGGACCAGGCGGAGCGCTTGCTCAGCGATGACCGGGCCGCGCGCGCTCTCGACAACTTCCACAGTGAGCGTCTCGGCCTTTCGGACTTGGCCACGCTCAACAAAGACGCGAGCTTGGTGGGCGAGCTCAGCGACACGCTCCGCGGCGCGTTGCGCGATGACGTGCTGCGCACGTTCGCAGAGCTTGGTGAGCCGGGGCAGGACTTTTTGCAGGTGTTCGACTCGCCCGTCGCGTACCTGAACGCGCCGCTCGCTCAGCTATACGCGCAGCCGATGGCGGCGGATAAGCTCACGCGCGTCGAGCTGCCAAAGAGCGCACAGCGCACAGGGTTCATAGGCAAGCCCGCGTTTCTCGCGCTGACCGCGCACAACATCGAGACCTCGCCCACGCTGCGCGGCAAGTACATCCGCGAGCGCGTGTTGTGTGAGAGCATCCCCGCGCCGCCTGCGAACGTGGTGCCCGTCTTGGGCGAGCCCGATCCCGACGCGCCCACCATGCGCGACCGGCTGCGCGTGCACGCGACCGATCCTGCGTGCGCGCCCTGCCACACCTTGATGGACCCGCTGGGCCTCGCGCTCGAGCACTTCGACGCTGTCGGTCGCTTCCGCGAGAAGGACAAAGGCCACTCGCTCGATACGCGCGGCGAGCTCGATGGTGCGGGCTTCACCGGCGCGGTCGAGCTCTCGAAGCTGTTGCGCGAAGATCCAAGAACCGCTGAGTGCCTCGTGCGGCAGGCGTTTCGTTACGCGCTCGGTCACATCGAGGACGGCGGCGAAGAGCCGCAGATCGCAGCGCTGGTGGCCGCGTTCGAAAAGTCAGGTCACGACTTGCCGGAGCTGTTCCGTAGCTTGTCCACGAGTGATGCATTCCGCTATGCGGGCAAGGAGCGACCGTAGATGAAGCGCCTTTGTTTGTCGCGCCGTGCTGTGCTGCGTGGTCTGGCTTCCGGTGCAGCCGTGAGCGTCAGCCTGCCTGTGCTCGAGGCGATGCTGGATACACACGGTCGCGCGCTCGCCGACGGCACAGCGTTGCCCAAGCGGTTTGGCGTGTTTTTCTGGGGCAACGGCGTGCGGCTCGCGCAGTTCGTGCCAACGGCCACTGGCGCAGACTTCCCGCTCACTCCCGCGCTGATGCCGTTCGCTGACCTGCGCAAGTACGTCTCGGTGGTCAGCGGCTACAACATCAAGACGGGCAACGAGCGCGGCCACCACGCGGGTTGTGTGGGCATTCTGTCGGGCGCGCCTATGTTGTCGCAAGATCCCAAGGGCGCGCCGTACGCGTCGACGTTTTCAGAGCCTTCGATCGACCAAGTGGTCGCACAGAACGTCGGCAAGAGTACGCGCTTTCGCTCGCTCGAGGTGGGCATCTCGAAGAGCGTGAGCACCAGCGAAGGCACGACGTTGCGCTATCTCTCGCACAACGGTCCCGACAACGCGAATCCGCCCGAGTACTCGCCCAAGGCGCTGTACACGCGCTTGTTCGGCGACGGCTTCACGGCACCCACAGAGACGCCCAAGCTCGACCCGAAGCTCGCGCTGCGACGCTCGGTGCTGTCTGCCGTGCGTGAAGATGCGACGGCGCTGCGCGCGCGCTTGGGCAAGAACGACCAGCGCCGGATCGACCAACACTTCGAGAGCATCCGCGCGCTCGAGAACCAGATCTCGGCGAGCGAAGTCTCGGCGCAGCCACCAGCGGCATGCGCGCGCCTGGACGAGCCGGCGGATACGCGCGGGGATCAGAGCCTGATCGCGACGAACGACGCCATGTCGAAGCTGTTGGCCATGTCCTTGGCTTGCGATCAATCGCGCGTGTTTTCGGTGCTGTTTAGCGGCTCGGTCGGCGGCACCAGCTACCCTGAGATCAAGGTCACCGGCAACCACCACTCGCTCACGCACGACGAAGGCGGCGCGCAGCCGCAGGTGCAAGCGGTCACAGTGTTCATCATGCAGCGCTTGGCTGCGCTGCTCTCTGCCCTGCGCGACATGCCTGAGGGCGAGGGCAACCTGCTCGACCGGTGCGTGATCCTGGCCAGCTCGGACGTGTCGGAGGGTCAGCCGCACTCGATCTCGAATTATCCGATCCTTGTCGCTGGTGGCGGCGGCGGTGCGCTTGCGCCTGGGGTTCACATCCGCGGCAATTCGGGCAACGCCAGTGATGTGCTGCTCAGCTTGCTCAGGGCCATGGACCTGCCGAACACAGAGTTTGGCGCGAAAGGTGGGCACACCACGCAGACGGTCGACGGCTTGCTGGTCTGAGAGCAGCGCGCGTGTCCCCGTACGCGTGCCCGTGCCCGTAAACGTGCCCGAATCTCGGTCTTACGGGTGCATCGTGTACGGGCACGGGCACGGGCACGTGTACGGGATCGAGGAGCGTGACCCACGGGTGGTTGCTGGGTTACCGTCGCACCAGCGTCTATTTGGGTCCACGGCTTCCCAAAAATCGTTGCTGGTTCGTCCATGGGGGGTGGCCGATTGCGCATGACCGAGGCTGACGTGGCCAAGCTTTACGCCGACTACGGGTACTTCCTGTTTCGGCGCTGTCACGCCTATTTGGGCGACCCAGCGTCGGCGCATGACGCTGTCCAAGAGGTATTCGTGCGCGCGCTTGGCAACGCGCACAGCTTCCGTGGCGACTCGAGCCCGCGGACGTGGCTGTGTCGCATCGCCGATCACTTGTGCTTGGACCTGCTGCGGCGAAGGAGTCGCAACCCAGTGCGGCCTGAATCGGTGCCGCTCGATCTGGAGCTCGCACCACAAGTGCGTGCCGATGATGGCGATTCGCTGGTGATGGCGCGGCGCCTGCTCGAACAGCTCGAGCCCGAGTCACGGCGCCTGGCCGTGTTGTATTACGTGGATGAGCTGACCCAAGACGAGCTGGCGCGCGAGCTCGGTGTGTCGCGGCGGACCATCGGCAAGCGCTTGCAGGCGCTGTTTGCTCGCGCGCGCGAGCTCGTCGGATTCGAAGAGGAAGCGTCATGAGTGAGCATCCGCCTCGGCACCAGCTCGAAGCTTTCTTGGCTGATGCTGCGCCTGTTGCGCGCGCGGCCGAGCTGCGTGCGCATCTCGACGCGTGCGAGCGCTGCAGTGAACGTTTGCGTAACATGGATGGGGCACGTGCCGCCTTCATGCGGGAGCATTCTGCGGTCGACTTCGCACGCAAGGTGATGGCGGCGCGTCGCCCAACCCCACGACGACGGCTTATGTGGGCAGCTGTTGGCGGCGGTGCGCTGGCGCTGGCCGCTGCGGTCCTGCTCACGCTGCGCGCGCCTCGTGAGGCTGCGATCCGTTATCGCGGCGCGGCTGTTTCGCTGCAGGCGTACGTGCAACACGGGACGGGCGTTCACGAGTTGCACGACGGCGAGGTGTTGGCGGGCGGCACCCAGCTGGCGTTTGCGTACACGCTGAGCGAGCCGCAGCACTTGCTGCTCTTCGGCATCGATGATGCCGGCGCGATCACGCGCTATTTTCCCGACGGCAGCATCGCGCAGTCGTCTGCGCTTCCCGCGGGTGCAAAGCGGCAGTTGCCAGTGGGCATCGAGCTCGACGCGCGGCGTGGGCGCGAGCGCTTGGTCGCGCTGTTCTCCACCGAGCCGCTCGACCAAGACGCGGCGCGTGTCGCGCTCGAATCCACGTGGCGGCAGGTGCGCGCGCGCGGCACAAGCATCGGCGAGCCATTCGAGCTTGCGTTGCCAGCGAAACAGATCAGCCTGTGGTTCGATAAACGGTGATGCGCTTCGTCCTCACGCTTGTGCTCTGGGCTTACTGTGCGGTCGCATATGCCGCGGAGCCTGCGCGCATCTTGCTCGCGATCGGGCAAAACGTGGGGTCCTCGAGCGACGAAGCGTTGCGCTACGCGGAGCGCGATGCTGAGCGCTTTGCCGAGGTGTTCACTACGCTCGGCGAAGTCGCAAAGGAGCGCGCGTACGTCGTGAACGCCGCGACCTCGGAGCGCGTGCGGGGCGTGATCGCCGAGATTCGCGGCCGCGCCATCGAGCTGCACGACGTGATCTTACTTGTGTACGTTTCGAGCCACGCGGACAGCACAGGTTTTCACCTTGCGGACGGTCACTTGCCGTTCAGCGAGCTGCGCTCGCTGCTGAGCAGCGTGCCGGCGCGGCTGCGTGTGGTCGTGACAGATGCTTGCACGTCCGGGGCGATGATCCGAAATCGCGGCGGCAAATCGATCAAGCCGTTTGCGCTCGATCTCGAGGAAGGCCAGCGCATCGAGGGAGAGGTTTACATCACGTCGACCGGACCCAACGAATCCGCGCAGGAGTGGGAAGCGCTGGGTGGTGGCCTGTTTACGCATCATTTGTTGTCAGGTCTGCGGGGGGCGGCCGATCGCGATGGCGATGGGCGCGTGAGCTTGTTCGAAGTGCACTCGTACGTGTACGACCAAACGTTGTCCGCTTCGATCCAAGCGCGCGCGGGCTTGCAGCATCCGTCGCACGACATCGATCTGCACGGCAAGGGCGACGTGATGCTCACGCGCACGACGACGTTGGGCAGTGGCCTGTTGTTCACGAGCGGCGCCGCGGGCCGCTACATCGTGACGACCGCGTTGGGCGGAGATCTCGTGGCGGAGATCAACAAGACCCAAGCGCGCGATGTGCGCTTGGCGCTGCCAGCGGGGCGCTATCTCGTTCGTAAACCCGAGGGCGCGTTCGTGCGTGTGGGTGAAGCGGTGGTGTTGCCAAACACGCTTGCGAGCGTGCGCGATCGGGACATGGAGCAAGTGCCATATACGGAGGTCGCGCGGCGTGGTCCTGGTTTGCCGAGGTTGTGGGCGCTGGAGCTGGGAATGCAGCTCAGCACGGGCGCCGTCCAAGGTGCAGGGCTCACGCCGTCGCTGGCTGTGATGCTCGTGCGGGAGCTCGGCGCGCTGGAGCTTTCGTTGGGCGTTTTGGGCAGTTACGCGGGCTTCGATGCGCGTGCGCTGTCGATCACCCAATACGAAGGGTGGGGGAGCGTAGCCGGCCGCTATCGTTGGCCGCTCAGTCTGGCGCTCCCGTACATCGGCGTGGCTGCCGCTGTTGGCGTCATTCACCAAGGGCTCACACGCGAGCAGGAGGGCGCGATCCAACGTGCTTTCGACATGCAGACGCTCCCGGACCGCACCGGCTTGGGCATGCGGCTCGCAGCTGCAGTCGGCTTCGAGCTACCGTTGAGCGCGCGCCTCACGTTGAGATTCGAGCTCGCTGCGGGTGTGACCGCGGCGCGCGTCGAGCGCGGTTTGCGTGCGCTTCCGCTGGGTTCCGCGTTGGTAGCGATCGGAATGCGCTGATGTTTGCAGACAGCTTCCCAAAAAGTCCGCGTCGTACGTCAGGAAGCACAGGAGATCAGACATGCATAACTGGATCGCACGCTCCTTGATCGTGATCGCGTTGGGCGGCTGTGACGAGCTCGCTGATTCGCAAACTGAAGGCGCTGTCCTGGCGACGTTGCACGGGACCATCTCACTCGGCCCGGATGTCGAGCCGCCGAACGGTACGCTCCGTGTGTCGGTGCTCTGGCACGACGCGCGCTTCGAAGAAGGGCGCCGCGAGCGCGAGGAAAATGCGCCTGCGTGTGACGACGGTGAGCTAACAGGCTGGCGCATCGAAACGTCCTTGCTCGAGCAGCCGGTGCGCGTCGACACCAAGTTTCCCTCGGGGTTTACCGTGCAGTTGACCGAGCCCCCACCAGCCGATGCCCTCTACGGTTATCCAGACGTTCGCGGCGTGTCCGTCGCGCGGGGTGATTTGATCGTTTATGACGACCGCAACGACAACGGTCGGCTCGACCCGAGCACGGTCGATGCGATGTCGCCCGATCTCGTTTACGGCTCGGGCAAGGGTTCGCTGCCTTGGGGCGTTGGCCCGCGCACTCACTACAGCATCTTGTATTTGACGCGCGATCTCGCGCCTGAGCAGGGCGACGGCGAAGCAGGCTTTAATATCGTGACCACTGAGCCTGATGGAAAGGGTGGGAGTGGCAGAACTGTCGAAGTAGGGCGCCTCTCCGACGCGAAGCTCGACCTCGTCCTCGATCCAACTCACTACGTTCAGCAGATGGCGTGCAGCGTGAAGTGCAGCGGGTCGCGCAAAGATCAACAACCCTTCGACCCGGAGAATCCAGAGTCTTATTTCGCTCGCCCCGCAGGCGAGCTGGTGCCGACGGATCTCGGCGTTGGTACATCGGTTTGGTCACTAGAAGATGGTGACGCGACCACGCTCTCGCGGGGGCGCTGCACCAAGACGATCTTCGAGGACGGCTACACTGATTACAGCTTGGATCTCGAGGTCGTCACCGTGGAAGGCTGCACAGAGAGCGGCTGGGGCCTTGGCGCCTCCTGGGGCATGCCCAGTGACGAACCGTTCGAGCTACCCTGCGAGGACGTCCTAGAGCTCGACGAAGACGGTTTCCCGGTCGACCCCTAGAATGCGCTTCGGGTGAGCTTCACGTCGGCGTCTTTCCATGCGCGGTCGAAGGCTTGTTCGGTCTCGCGCTGTGTGGGCTTGTGTTGCGCGCCGAGCGCTTTCGCGAGCCCGAACAGCGCCCACCCGTTGTCCGGGTTGCGCGCGAGATCCTCGCGATACACGGCTTCAGCTTCGTTGGCGTTGCCGCGATCGAGTAGCAGCGCGCCGAGGTAATGTCGCGTTGGGTAGAACCAATCCGCCGGCTCATTGTACGCGAGCTGATCTTCGAGCGCGACTGCGGCCTTCCACAGCGCGACTGCATCGGGCGCGCGCGTGGCTTCTGCGATGCGCGCTTCCACCACGGTCGCGGCGAGGTCGAGCACCATGCGGCCAGCATTCAAGCCCGCGAGTAGATCGTCCGGAAGCGTGGCTTGAATGTTGCGGATCGCACGGGCTGCGGCGCGCGCATCGTCTGTTTTTCCCGTCGCAGCGAGCGCCATGCCGCGTGCGTGCTGATGCAGCGCGACCAGTACCTGATACTTGGGATCGGGCGCGGGTTCTTTGAGCACATCGTCCCAACGCCCAAAACGTACTAACACCAACAGCGGCTCGGAGACGAAGAAGTCCATGCCGGGCATGCCGCATACGAGATCGCGCGGCATGGTGCTCGCCGAGTGCCGTGCCGCTGCGAGCGACGCTTCGCTCCGGCCTTGCATGGAAGCGGAGTACGCGAGGAAGCCGTGATTGTGTGCGGTGTACATCGGGTAATAGCCGGGCGGCTTCACCTTCGCGAGGTAGGCCTCGTCGGCCTGGACCGCGGCCAGGTTCGCGCGCGACGCGTCGGCGTAGCGTCCGACGCGCTGATAGATATGCGCTGGCATGTGCACGAGGTGCCCTGCGCCGGGCACCAACTGTGGCAAGCGATCCGCAGACGGCAGCGCTTTTTCGGGCTGCTTCGACGCTTCGATCGCATGAATGTAGTAGTGGTTCGCGCCCGCGTGCTGCGGATCGCGGGCGAGCACGGCCTCGAGGTGTGCGACGATCTCGAGCGTGCCGGCAGCGGGCTCGCCGGCCGGCGTCCACAGCTTCCACGGGTTCACGTTCATCAGCGCTTCCGCGGCAAACGTTCGCACGTCGTTGTCGTCCGAAAAGCGGCGCGCGACATCGCTCATGGCTTGTGCAAACGCTTCGTTGAACGGTTGCATCGCGGGCGGCTCGACGTAGGTCGGTCCGGTGTGGCGCTTGGCGAGCGCAGCGATCAGCGCTTGTTCGATGGCGCTCGCGCCGGGTGCGTTCTTCTGCGCGGCCTGTACGGCCTCCCAGGCGGCTTGCGCGCGCTCGGGTAACATGGGGATGTTGTAGTTCGGTCCGAGCGTGTAAGCGGCGCCCCAGAAGCACAGCGCACAGGTTGGGTCGAGCTCGGCGGCGCGCGCGAATGAGCGCGCTGCTTCGTCGTGGTTGAAGCCGTAGGTGAGGGCCAGGCCCTGATCGAAGAACTGCTGTGCTTCGGGCGAGCGCGTGGTGACGGTGCGGTGCACTGCGCCCAGGTTGCCAAGCAAGGTCGCGCCGCGCGCAAGTGAGTGCAGGCTCCACTGCGCGTGTCCGGCGTGCTCCGCGTGCTCAGGTGTCACCGGCCGCGTAGCTGCAGGTGTGCTGGCGCAGCCGGCCAGCATCAGCATCACCAATCCAGTTCGTACACCCACGGCCCACCTCCTGAGAGTTGTGTCTGTGAGCCGCCATCAGCGGCTGCGCGCGGCCGGGAACATAACATCCCAACCTTTGGTTAGTGGTTCGCTGTCGTACGAATCGCCGCATCGTCGTGACGGAACTTCGAGTGGCCGGGAATTGCGAGGCTGGAGGGTCCGGGGATGGGCCCGTGCGGAGCGGCGAGCTATGTCACGTAAAACAGCTGAAAAGCCATGGTTGGCTGCGGGGTTGGTCCTGTTCGTAGGTGCCTGCGCAGGTGAAACGGCTCCAGCGAGCCAAGCGCCTGCGACGGTTGGTGTGGCGGGTACCGGTGCGCAGCAGGCGAGTAGCGGGGTGCGCGATGTTCCGCCCGGCGCAGGCCCATCAGCTCCATCGGCAGGTGCTGCGGCGCTGCCGGGCGGCAACGCTGGTGCGCCAGCGATCGTCTCGAATCCCCCGCAGCCGGTGGGGGGATCGGTGTCAGGGATGGCGGGCGTTGTCGCGGCCACGCCGCCAGTGAGCACCGGCGCGACGACCTACCATCATGACATTCGACCGATCATCGAAGCGCGCTGTCTCGGCTGTCACGTCGACGGCGGCGTAGGTCGCTTCGCGCTGGACACTTGGGCCGCGGTCGACATGCTGAAGAACGTGATCGTGCCGGTAGTCACATCGCGTCGCATGCCGCCGTGGCCTGCAGATGACACTGACTGTGTGAAGCATCGCAACAAGCAGCGTTTGAGCGATGCGCAGCTCGGCCTGTTTGCGAAGTGGCAAGACGATGGTTTCGCGCAAGGCGATCCTTCGGAGTTTGCGCCATTCGTCGAGGACGAGCCGGTCAAAGACATCGGCGAGCCAAACTTGATCGTAACACCCACAGCGTTTCAGCTCAGGGCGAACCTAGAAGACTATATTTGCTCGCAGACTGACGCGAATCTCAGCGAAGACGTGTGGGTGCGCGCGCTCGAGGTTAAGCCAGAGCACCCTGAGTATGTGCACCACGCTATCGTAAACGTCGGCAGCGGTACGAACTGCGATGCGCTCGGCACGACGCAAGAGAATATCTACAGCTATCGACCTGGCTCACGCACTGTAGTCTTCGAAGACGGCGATGCGATGTTGCTCCGCAAGGGCCAGCGCATTCTGATTCAGTTCCACTACAACACACGCGGCGCGAAGCCGGCTGCGAGCTATCCGACTGACGCGAGCCCGCTGCGCTTATGGACACTGCCGAGTGGACAGAAGCCGATGCGTCAGATCCACCGTCAACCTGTACATGCGTCCAACATCGCCATCCCGGTCGGTGCGGTGGACCAGCCGGTTCGCACGACGCAAGGCCTCGATGCTCGCGCGGGTGCAGAGATCATCGGCATCAGCCCGCACATGCATATGCTCGGTCAAACATTCAAACAAACACTGAACGGCGGCGGCGCGGACAACATGTGTTTGGTTACGATTCCAGACTGGGATCAGAGCTGGCAAATCGACTATTTGTTCAAGCCCGACGCTTACATCAAAGCCGCCACGGGCATGACCATCTCTCAGGAATGTGTGTTCAGCAACCGCGCGGAGGACCAAGGCATCGGGCCCGACGGCAAGCCCTACACACCGCAGTTCACCACGTTCGGGGAAGACACCCGCAACGAGATGTGCCTGGGCTACGTCTGGTACCGCCAACCGCTTGCCGCTGGTGGCGTCAACTGAGTCAGCTGTTCGTCGCGGGTTGCGGCGTTGTTGATTGCACGCTGGGCTTGCGTGCCGCCAATGGCGGCGAGACGCCGGGCTACGGCGAGCCCACCCAAAGCGGGATGGCGTTCTGTGCCTGGCACTCGCAAAGCGTGTAGCCCATGCCGCTCTCCACACAACGCTGGCTGCCGAGACAGCCGTATTCAGCGTCGCAAGATCGACTAGTGTTGGCAACACATGCGGGTGCGCCGGTGTCGCGCTTCGACGCCGCCGATGGCTGCGTATAGACGAGGCACGTGCCGCGATAGCCCAAGGCCGTCTTGCCGTTGCCGGCACTCACACCGCTGGCATCGTGGCTCGCGACGATGACCAGCGCATCGCAGCCGCGCAAGCCTGCATACGCGCGCATCTTGTCGAGGACGGCGGCTGCATTGTCCTCGCTATAGCGCGACTCTTGTTGCGACTCGATGATGCCGATCTCCCTGTACGGGAGGGTGGGCTTGTCTGACGTGAAAACAGTGACTTGTGATGGGCTACGCGTTAGCAGTTGATGCGGGGGCGCCGCGACGTGGACGAAGCGATGCGAAGTCCCACAGCCGGAGCCGACGAGCAGCGCGAGCGTGATCGAGAACAGACGCATAGATCAACTTCCATCCGCTGCGTACGCACACCGTCGACTGCCAACTACGGGAAACATAGCACCCGGCGGGTGTCATGCACACGGCGCCCCGGGCACGGTGCAGAGGACTTCGCGCAGTACATGGGCGCCGGCTCGCCACTCCCTCTGAAGTCGTAGCGACTTGCGTAGCATCCGCGTTCGAACTACGTGCTTCAGCATGGCCGATGAAGCTTTGAGTCCGAAACCCGTGAGTGCCTCCCGTGTCGAGACCACCGAGTTAGTGCTGCCAAGCCACACAAATCAGCTTGGAAACATCTTCGGAGGGCAATTGATGGCGTGGATCGACGTCACCGCAGCGATCGCGGCGAGTCGGCATGCGCGCTGCGTGTGTGTTACCGCAAGCATCGACGCGCTGCAGTTCGTCGCGCCGGTCAAGCTCGGGCAGCACGTGACCTTGCTCGCGAGCGTCAACTTCACAGGGCGTACTTCGATGGAGGTCGGGGTGCGGATCGACAGCGAGAACCCGTCGACTGGCGAGCGCATACACGTCGCCACATCCTACCTCACGTTCGTCGCGATCGACGAGCGCGGCGTGCCGTGTGCGATCCCCCCGATTCTACCGGAATCAGTCGCGGAGAAGCGACGCTGGGAACACGCAAAGACGCGCCGGGCAGCGCGGCTCGCGCTCAAGCGACAGCTCTTCCCAAGCCAGAAGCCGCCAGCGCCATAAGGCAAGCTGGCCGGGCTCGACACGCGACCCACGCGCATCGCCAACTAGGCGGCGGCAGGTGACAGCGGGTCAGCCGTCGCGCCTGTGTTCGATGCGCCGGCGGGCGATGGGCGGACGCAGCACGTAGGCCACGACAGTCTCGACCAAGCGCATTTTCGGGACGCGCGAGGCGTGACCTCAGGTGTCCGTGGGTTCGATTAGCGTGTGTGCTTGCCGCGCAGAGTTAGGGTCGCGCGCCCAAAACGGGTCAACTCCACTCCCCGAGACGAATGGCGTCGCTAAGCACGGGCCGCTGTCAGTTGCTCGAATGCTTGCGCCGCCGCCAAGTCTAACCGCGTGTGGTTAGCTGTTCGTCGCAGGTTGCGGCGTGGTGGCTCGCGGGCCGGGCTTGCGTGCCGCCAATAGCAGCGAGATGCCGGTGTAGAGCACTACGCCTAGGACGAGCCAGCGCATCGTCGTGAGGTCGAGTTGTTTGACGATGTATGCTGCGATCAGGACGGCTGGCATGCCGCCGATGGCGAGGCCGAGCGCGGCGCGCGGGTGGTAGGCGTCTTGCTTGAGGAAGCTGCGCGAGGCGACGGGCATCAGGAATGCGCATGAGCCCATCATGATGGGAAACGCTGCCGTCGGGTTCATGCCCAGCAGCGAGACCAAGATCATACACGGTGCGTACAAGCCGATGCCGAGCGTCATCAGCGCGCCTAACACGAAGTTACCAACGACGGCGATTACAAGCAGGGGCCCGCGCAACTCCAGCGCATCGCTGCCACCTGGTAGCAGGTCGAACAGGCGCGCGATGAGCAGCGTGGATGCGAGCAGCAGCGCGGTGCCCATGCCGAGGCGCACCGCGCGCTCCGAGAGCCGCACGACAGTGTTTGCGCCGAGCGCTGCGCCCAACATGGATGCTGCGATCATCGAGGCGAGGGTGAGCACATCGACCTGGACGAGCTCGATGTAGATGTAAGCCTGCAGGACTGTGGGCAGGGCGTGCCCGACGTTCAACGTGCCTGGCAGCTGGCGATCGTCGAGCGTTTTGGCCGTGCGAAACATGGCCGTGGTGGTGGCGAACGAGCTGATGCCGAGCGTATCGAGGAAGTCGGTGATGAAGCCGATCACCAGCTCGACCGGGCCCGGCGCTAATTTCTCGCCCCTCTCGATCGCGCGCTGCTTGCACAGCTGCACGAACCACATTGCGGAGAACACCAGCGCTACTACGGCGAGCGCGACTAGCAGGATGGAACGGGCGTCGAGCATGCGCACGCCAGTTTGCACCGGGGCGCAAGCTCGGGATAGGGCAATCGTGGGTTGCCGGCGCTAGTTCAGGTTCTTCGGCTTTGCGGTGCTCCAGGCGGGGTCGGAGCAGAGCGTGCATGCGTCGCCGACGAACATGTTCTTGGCGTTGGTGTCGCCCAAGAGCTGCCAGCGCAGCCAACCGACCATCGCGCCGAGCTGGTGGGTGCGAAGCGCTGGGTCGCCGATCTCCGTCGGCGTCATGTGCGACGCACCCTTAGTGATGCCGTAGAACACAGGCACGGTCGCGTTCATAAAGTCGATCTCGCAGTTGGGATTCGCGACATCGCCCATGAGGAGGCCGTCGCCGCCCGGCTCGCCGCACACGAACAGCGCGGGCGCGTGCAGGTTCATGATGTCGGTGTGCGGCTCGAACGTTCCGCCCGAGATATGCAGCGTGGTCACGAGCCGCTTATCGCCGCCGATCACGAACGTGGCGAGCGAGCCCGCGGAGTGCCCGCCCGCGCTGATCTTGGTGGGGTCGAGCTTTTCGAAGAACACGCTGTCCGCGCGCATGTTCTCTGCGAGTAGAAAGTCGATGCCGGTGACCAGCTCTTGGCCTTGTGGTGTGGCATCGAACGAGATCACCGCGAAGCCGTGCGATGCGATGTGGTTCAACATCGTGACGAAGTCAGAGGCAGTCTCGACCGCGCCGGGACCCCACGAGAGGATCGGGTGCTTCGCGCCGTCTCGGCCAAGCTCTTCCGGGTAGAACAGGACGTAGCCGCTGGGACCGGGCTCGCGCTTGGGTGTGAATGGGCCCTTGGCTTTGAAGTCGGTGACGTTGGGCAGGCTGCCGCTTGCAGCGGCGGGTGCTCCTGCTTCGCCCGCGGCCGGTCCCGAGCCGGCTTGCGCTGGGCTGGCTGTGCCGCCCGAGCCCGCGTGCGCTGCGGTCGAGCCCGCTTGTGCTGCTGTCGAGCCAGCCTGGGTTGCGGTCGGCGGCGTGCTGGCCGTGCCTGCCGTTGCTCGGGCTGGCGTGCCGGCGACTGCGTTTGCCGTTGAGCCGCTGTTGGCGGCGGACGGGGTTGTCCCAGCGGCCTTCGTGCCGCCTGTCGGAGGTGTTGCGCTTGTTGTGCTCGGTGCAGGCGCCTGCGCGACCTGAGTGCCTGCCATGTCGCCAGGCTTAGATTCAGCTGCCTGACAGCCGCTCCACAGCAGCTGCCCAAACATACCCATCACTGCAAGCGTACGCGCGCAAGCACGCGAATGATCGCGATCGATCGCCATAACATCTCCCGTCCCAGCGCATCGTTCCATCGAGGAACGATCGCGAGACGGGTGGGACGATAGCGTGCACGCGTGCGGCTGTCGCCTCGGTTTCTGATTGTTAGATGATAAGTATCCGCTCTATGAGAACCACTCTGGCCTCATATGAGCTGCGTTGCGTTCGCCCCGTGCCACGCTGGCCCACAATGATTCGCACTACCGGTAATATTCAGGCAACGCGCCGAGGTTGTCGCAACGCGTCGCTTTGCGGTCGCTGCGTATGTACTGGATGCCGCGGAAGGTCATTATGCGCACGGGCTCACCGAGATAGAGCTTGCCTCCACTCGCGACGATCGTGACGTACGTCATGCCTCGCTCCATGTCTTTGAGGATCCCGTGTCGTGTCACCCAGCGCGGCACGCTGAAGTTGTCGCCGTCGTCTCCGCGGACCTCCACCTCGGTGATGGTTGTGCCCGGCAGATCGTAGCGGACCCGAAAGATCCCGAAGTCAGCCCATCTCGCCATTGCTCAGCTCCCAGGTGACCCAGGTGACATGGAGAAGCTACGTCGAGCATATTCGCGTTGCCGCTGACGGCGGCGCAACGGGGGCGACGCTAAGGGTTCAGTTTTGTCCCATGAGGGGTTTAATCAAGCGGGTCGCCGAATGCGGCTGCGCGTTCACTTGCGCTTGGTAGCGCGCTTTTTCGTTACACCTCGACTGCTTTGAAGCATCTTGCGGAGCAGCTCGCCGAGCGTGGCTTGTTCACGAGCGGACAGCGCTGAGAAGATCTCGCGCTGACTGTGCTCGACCAACGGATACGCGCGCCGCAATAGAGCACGGCCGGCAGCTGTGACTCGAAGCTCCGACGCATGGCCCAGCTCAGCGGGTGCGCGTGCGATCAGACCTTGCTTCACCAGTATGCCCAGCGACTCGCTGACACTCTGCGGCGTGATCATCACCCGGCGGGCTAGCTCAGCTTGGCTGACTTCCGCGTCGCGCGCGAGCAGTGCCAACATGCTGAATTGCTTGGGATTGATGCCGTGTGCACGCAGCGCCGACGCCCACTGCCGTTCAGCCTGACCCGCTGCGAGCGCCAGCAAATAGCCAAGTTGTCGATCGGGATCGAGTGCTTCGAAAGCCGCAGCCATGCGGCGATCATGGCACCATCAGGAGCCTGATGCTACCATCAGGCTCCTGATGCCTATCCATGCACGTCTCACCCTGGTCGCGATCTGTGGGCTCGCCTGGTGGTTTTTTGGCAATGCCTATGAGGCTTTTGTCATTTCACCCAACTGGGTTCATGAGAGTGCCGAGCAGGTCGGTCGTCTCAACACGTTCTTCAAGGTCACGTCGCCGACGCACTACTTCGTGCCCATCACACCGCTCGCAACGCTGCTGGTGTGGTGGCTTGCGTGGCGGAACGATGAGCCGAGTGCCAAGCCGTACTTCATGCGGGCCAGCGTGTTGGCAGTGCTCGCGACGGCGCTCAATGTCTTGATCGTGAGTACGGTCATCCTGCGTCTGTTCGGAGCCGAAAACGCTCTGTCACCCGAGCTGACGCACGATCTCACCGTGCGCTGGAACTACCTAAACCTGTGCCGCATCGCGCTGGTAGGTGCAGTGATCAGCGCGCTCTTCCAAGCCTTTCGCAGGTTAGACCGACTCACGCTGCCAGCTTAGAAAACCACGCCCTCCACAGGCTTTGGTTTGTGCGGAAGGTTTGTGTCTCCCAGCAGCTCCTTGAGGTTTTCTTCGATCGTGATGCTGAGCGCGGTGAGGGGCGTGTCGAACATGCGGTTTTCAAAGGGGTCTTCGATCTTCTGCGCTTGGGGGCAGGGGTGCCGCGCTGTAGGTGTTCAAAACCTCGCCGTCCGCCGCGTTTCAGCGCACAGTGTCGTGGATGGCGCTTGGCCGAGCAACGTCCGGAACTCGAGCACGCAGGGACGCGATGAGCCTGGGCGTTGCGCGTCTCGCGGTGTGTTGGCTGCTGTCCTCGAGCTGCGGATCCGGAACGCTGGAGCCCTCGGCCCGTGCGGAGGCCCCGCACACGCGCAGCCCCACATCCACGACAACCGAGCCCGATTCAGCTCGTGCGCTGCCGCTGTCAGCCGCCTGCGCGCAGCAAGGCCAGCCGCTCGCCAAAACCGTGACGCAACTCGTGGTGGTCACGTCCTCGGGCTTCGACACGTGGCGCGCACAGCTGCAGCGCTACGAGCGCCCAGTTGGAGGCGGCTGGCGAGCCGTGGGCGAGCAGGTCCCCGTGGTGCTCGGTCATGCGGGTTACGCGTGGGGAGATGGCGTGCACGGCTCGGGCGCACCCGACGGGCGAAGCGGTCCACTGAAGCGCGAAGGCGATGGTCGCTCGCCCGCCGGCGTGTTTGCGCTCGGCACCGTGCATGGCTACGCGGCCGACGCACCCACCGGCGCGACGCTCCCGTACGAGCAAGCGACCGCGCGGCAGCGCTGTGTCGATGATCCGCAGGCCGCAGCATACAATCGTATTGTCGAAGCCGGTCCACGCGGTGAGAGCTGGCGCAGCGCCGAGCGGATGCGACGCGACGACGATCTGTACGAGCTCGCGCTGGACATCGCGCACAACCGATCGCCCGTCGTGCCGGGCCATGGCAGCTGTATTTTCGCCCACGTTTGGGCCGACGCGCAGACGCCCGTCACAGGTTGCACCGGCATGGCATCGTCGGAGCTCAAAGTGTTATTGATTTGGCTCAAGCCAGAGGCGTTGTGGGTGTCGCTTCCTATTCAGGAATACCAGGCGCTGCGCGCATGTTGGGATTTGCCTCTTACCCCTAACCAGGGTTAGTTCCGCGCGTAGCTTCTCTTTCTGAAGTCGCTCGCTTGCACGCCAACACGCACGGTGCACGCTACGCAGCTCTCCAGATTTCTGACCCGTTCCTCTAGGAACGAACTACTTGCTCGACGATGCGCGCAAAGATGTGTTGGTTGAGGCAATTTCTCATCTTGGGGCTCCTGCTCTGTACTGGCGCTGCGTGTAGGGGCGAGACCCAGACTGGTGTCGAGGGCAGCGGCGTGAGCGCTGGTGGCGGCGCCCCGTTCATCACGACTGGCGCCGGTTGCGGTGTCCCAGGCCAAATCAACTGCGGCGGCGTGTGCCTCGACGGTCGAAATGATCCGCGGAACTGCGGCGGCTGTGGCTGGGATTGTGGTGCTGGCGCATGCGCGAACGGCGTGTGCGTGTGCCCCAGCAACACGCTCGCGTGCGCTGGCGGCTGCAAAGATACGGCGACGGACCCGACGAACTGTGGGACTTGCGGTGTGCAATGCGGCGCCGCCGAGCGCTGCCAGCTGGGCGCGTGCGTGCCGCTCGCACCGGCGTGCAATCCGGCCTGTGCTGCGGGCCAGCAATGTGTCGAGGGCACCTGTCAGTGCCCTGCTGGACAGTTGTTCTGCGCGGGCGTCTGCCTCGATCCGCTGACCACGCCGCAACACTGCGGCGCGTGCGACATGATGTGTGCGCCGGGCCAGTTGTGTCAGGCGGGCGCGTGCGCGTGTGGCGCGGGTCAGATGGAATGCGGCGCGGGTTGTGTCGACCTGCTCACGAGCAGCAAAGACTGCGGCGCTTGCGGTAACGCTTGTGCGACCGGTGAAACATGCATGGCGGGCAAGTGCCGTGCGCCGCTCGGTCCGGATGGTTGTGGCGGCGTCGCGCGCGACATCAGCGTGAACGAGGTCTCCGTCTACCAGAGCATCAAGGTTCCGCTGAACAAGGGCATGGCTGCGATCCCCACGGGCGATCGCGCGGCGGACGTGATCCAAGGTCGCAAGTCGCTGTTCCGCGTGGGCGTCACCACCGGCACGGGCTTCGCAGCGCGCGAGCTCTCGGCGCGCGTGCAAATCACACAAGGCATGGGTATGCCCATGCAGTTCTTCGCGAAGCAGCGCATCACCAAGTCTTCGACCGACGCCGACACGGCGAGCACCTTCCAAGTGGAAGTGCCAGCCGCGCAGATCGGCCCGGATACACGGTACGCCGTGGAGCTGGTCGAGTGCGCCGAGTCGAGCACAGGCATGATGGTCCAGCCGCGTTTCCCTGCGATGGGCGACTCGCCGCTCGAAGCGCGCAAGATGGGCGTGCTCAAGATCAAGCTGGTCCCGCTGCGCTCCAACTCGCGCACGCCGGACACTTCGGAAGCCTCGCTCAAGGTGTACCGCGACTACATGGAAGCGATGTACCCGGTCGAGAAGGTCGAGTTCACCGTCGGCGATCCGGAAGAGGTTGCTTACCCGGTCAACTGGAACAACACGATCGATCAGATCCGCGCGCTGCGTCAGAGTGAACGACCGGAGAACGATGTGTACTACTACGGTCTGCTCGCGCCGACAGAGACGCTGCGCGAATACTGTCGCCGCGGTTGCACCGCAGGCGTAGGTTACGTGGGTGACCCGCGGCAAGCCGCGACGCGCGTCGCGATGGGGCTCGCGTTCGCCGACGAAACGTCGGGTGGCGTGATGGCACACGAGGTTGGCCACAACCACGGCCGCGGTCACGCTCCGTGTGCACCAGGCAACCAGATCTCTGGCGTCGATCGCAACTATCCACACTCGGAGGCGGTGACGGATGTCTGGGGCTACGACTCGCGTAAGCAGACGTTCTTCGATCCGATGACGACCAAAGACATCATGAGTTACTGCGAGCCCAAGTGGATCAGTGACTACACGTACAACGGTCTCATCGATCGTGTGGCGGCGCTCAGCACCACTCCGCTGATTCTGTCCGCCGAGGAGACCGCCGCGCAGTTCCGTGTGCTCTTGGTCGACAAAGAAGGCCCGCGCTGGAGCCGGCCATTCGTGCGGCCCGAAGAACCATTTGGGCAGGCTGAGGCCGCCGAAGTGTTAGATATCGACGGCCGAGTTGTAGAGCAGATTACAGTTTATCGAACTGTCATCGGCGACAGCGATGGGGCAACTTTGCTAGTTCCATCTGCAAAACAGGGCTGGAACGCTGTTCGCACGATCGATGGAGCAACTCTGTCGTTCGCTGCCCCAATCTCGGTTCCCTCAATGTAACTAGGTAAAACGGGTGCTATAACTCCGCCCGTGCCGACACTGCTTCGCGACTCGCATTTCGTGCTCGAGCGCTATGATGCTCCTGCGTTCGTCAGGCTGGCCCGTACAGCTGAGCCGCTCACTACCCAAGCGCAGCCAGAGCGCTCACTGCTGGCGTGTCGCGGCGCGCTCGGGGAGCTCGATCCCGGCGCGCTCGGCATTCTGATCGACTGGCGACTGTCGCCGCAGGCAGCCGCGTCCGATGCGATCGAACAGGCTGCAGTGCGCGAAGTCGAAGCCTTTGCCGCGCAGTTCGCCCGCGGTGCTGTCTTGCTGCTGACAGCTGCAGCACCAGCCTGGTCACACGCGCGCGTGAAGGTGTTCCGCGACGAAGAAGCTGCGATCGCGTACACGTCCGGGACCTCGTGTTAGGCTGCCCTGCGATGTCTAAAGATTTCTTCGCAGAAAAAGCCAGCACGTACGAGCAAGACCGCGCGCGCGTCGACAATGTCAAGCAGATCGCGACGGCGATCTTGAACGCGATCAAGCTGCACGGCTCGCTCCGGCTGATGGACTTCGGCGCCGGCACAGGCTTGTTGCTCGGAGAGATCGCGCCCTATGTCGGTAAGATCACCGCGGTCGATGTGTCGCCCGCGATGACCGCGCAGCTGCGCGAGAAGCTGGATCGCTTGGCGTGTCCGGTCGAGATCTTACAGCTCGACTTAGAGAGCACAGCGCTGGATCGTAAGTTCGATGGCATCATCTCGTCGATGACGCTGCACCACGTGAAAGATGTGCCGCGCATCTTCGAGACGTTTTACAGCCTGTTACACGATGGTGGTTTCATCGCGCTCGCCGACTTGGATCGCGAGGATGGCTCGTTTCACAGTCAGGACACGGGTGTCCATCACGCTGGGTTCGAGCGTGAGGCATTGTGTCAGACCGCACGCGCAGCGGGCTTTCGTGAGCTGACGGTCGTGCGAGCGAGCACGCTGCACAAGCATGGGCGCGACTACGGTGTGTTCTTGCTCAGTGCGTTGCGCTGACACTGGGCTGCGAGCGTGTGCGTGCCGATACGTTCATGGTGACCGGGTGCTTTGGGCGCAGTGTGATCAGGCCCGAGTAGCCAGGCGGCTCATGGCTGACTGGCTCGAAGCGCAGGCGCTGCAGCCAGGTCGCGAGCACGAGCTGGCTCTCCATCCACGCGAAGTGGTTGCCGATGCACACGCGCGGCCCGGCGCCGAAGGGTATGAACGCATGGCGCGGCAGCAGCTTCTCGCGCTCGGGCGCGAAGCGCGTGGGATCGAAGCGCTCGGGCTCAGGAAACAAGTCCGGGCGGCGATGCATGCCGATGATGTTGATCATCACCGTGCGTCCGGCAGCCAGCGTGTGCTCGCCAAATTGGAACTGTCTGCAGAGGATCCGACCTGTGAGATACGCGGGCGGCATCAAGCGCAGCGTTTCTTTGATCACCTGGAGCGTGTAGGGCAGCGCGGGCAGGTCGGCGACGCCCAGTGTGCGACCGCCTAAGGCATCGATCTCTTGCTCCAGGCGCGTGCGTGCGTCTGGGTTTTGCGAGAGCAGGTGGAGCGCCCAGGTGAGCGTGTTGGCCGTAGTCTCATGCCCGGCCAGAAACAGCGTCATCGCTTCATCGCGCACCGCGCGATCGTCGAGCGCCGAGCCGTCGTCTTCATCGCGCGCAGCGAGCAAGATGCTCAGCAGATCGCCGCGATCGACGACAGATTGCCTGCGTTCGCGGATTATCCGGTAGACCACATCATCGAGCCGCCGCACCGCGCGGCGCGTACGCAGGTTGCTCGGGCTCGGCACCTTGGGTGGCATCGGCACCACGCCCATCATCGACTTCATCATGCAGCTCATGGCGTCAGTCAGCGCGTGGCCTACGTTCTCGGCGTCGTTGCTGACCTCGGAGTCGAACAGTGTCTTGGCCACGATCTCCATCGTGACTTGCGTCGCTTCTTCGGCGACGTCGAGCTTGCCGCGCTGCAGCATGCGCTCCGCGGAGAGCCCAGCGCGGCGCACCATCTCGTCAGCGTAGGTCGCGATCCTGCGCGGCATGAACGCGGGGGCGAGCATGCGTCGCCGCTGCTTGTGCACACCACCTTCGAGCCGCAACAGACCATCCCCGATCAGCGGCGCTGCAAACAGCGACACGCCTATGCTCTTCGTCACGTCGCTCGCGTGCTCCACGAGCAAGCTGTGGATGTGCTCCGGTGAGCTCGTGAACACGCGATCCCAAACCCCCACCCGAACGCGCAAGAGCTCTGGGTTTTCTCGCGCGATGCGCAGCAAGAACTCGACCGGTCCGGCGTTGAACGCCTTGAGGTGGCCGATGATCGGCTGGCCTTTGAAGGTGGGGATCATGGTGGCTCCGAGCTTAGCAGACAGCGGCGCGCGTACCGAGCACCGGCGCTGCCGCGCTTAGCTGCTCGAGATCCGGGTCCGGACTGTCCGAGAAGCGCAGCCGCAGGATGCGCGCGGCCTTTTCGAGCAACATGCGCCGATTCTTGATCATGCGGGCCATGAGCGGCACGCGCCGGTACGCGGGATACCACTTGTTGTAGTCACCTTCGAAGCCCGCGATGATCTTTAGGGGCAAGTGCGCATTGATCATCGCCAAGTTGGCCATCGCCATCAGGCCCAGGTTGGTCGCGAAGCGCACCTTGGGCTGGACATCGATGCGCATGCGAAATAGCTCGTGTGCGACCGCGCCCAGCTCGCCGCGCATCCACATGTGCGTGAGGATGTACGCGGAGGTGCCGGTGAGCCCGAGCGCATGCTGCGGCGCGCAGACCAGCCCGCTGTCCTGCAAGACGGGCTGGTGAGCAGCCTGCTGCGAAAAGTGTGTGGTGCAGTTGATGAACCACGCGCCTTCAGGGACTTTGTGCGTTTGCACCGCGCCATCCGTACGAACCGTCATGGTAGTCCCTTCGACATCGAGCAAGTGACCGTGGAACACGCGGTCGACGCCCGCGCGTACTTCGTCGCGCTCGTCGATCGAGAGTAAGCCCAGGCGACAGTTGCCGCCGCTGCCCCAGACCGTGTGCACGTAGCCCTTGCGCCGAAAGCGCTCCATGATCTCGTCGTCGTTGTGGCCGTTGTACTGCTCGCACATCGTCAGAAACACGTCGGAGTTCAAGGTGCCGCCCAGGTAGCGCTGCGCCCCCGGGGGATACAGGTTGTCACGCACTAAGAACCACATGCCGCTGCCCGCGATCACGTTCAGCTCACGCCGCTGTCCGCTGCGGTGCTGGATGACGTGGCGCGCCACTTCCATCGCGGTCTTGCCGCTGCCGATGATGTAGACCGGAGCCTGGCTTTGCAGAAACTCTGGCTCTGCGAGCACTGGATCCGAAGGCGCGACGCTGCGTACGCGCGACGAGCTGAGCGAAAAGGGCGGCAGTGGTTGAACGTCGATGCCGATCCCGTTGAGCAAGCGCTTGGCGCGAATCCGCTTGGGCAACTTCGTGCCGGAGGTTTCGCTGGCCAGCACCTCGACGCGGCCTTCGCGCAAGCTGTGCCCGTTGTAGACGTGCCCGAATAGAGGTTTGATCTCGAGCTGTCGTGCGGAGATCGCATGTACGCTGCCGAGATGATCGAGCACCTCGCGGCGCGTCGCGAGATGCGAGGGGTCACGGTCCAATGTCCAGCGTTGATCGCCCGCGGTGAACATGCGGTAGGGCTGATGCAAACGTACGAAGTCGTACTGATGCAGCCATTGGCCGCCCCAGGTCGTGTTCTTGTCGATCACGACGATGCGCGCGCCTTTATCCAGATACTTCGCGGCTGCGTTCAACGCGTTCAGTGCAGCGTAGCCAGCACCGACGATGCAGAGATCGCAGTCCAGCGCGTCCGTGGCTCTACCATCCGTCATCATCTCTTGTCCCCTTTTCGCGCGCAACGCGAAGCGCAGATGTCGAGTCGTTGGACAGCGCTGAGCTGGCCAAGTTTCAGAGCACAACACTCGCTTCGGCTGGGCCCCGAGCAGAACGCCTTGCGGCTGCGTTTATTCCTCAACGGGCCCTGGCGCAAATCTGGCGGGCTTACTTCTGCCAACTCTTCGCTTCGAGCACCAGCTGATCGAGCTGCTCGCGCGAGACGTTGACGCCCGTACGCTTCAGATGCTCCGCGGGGAACCAGGACAACACATTTTCGAGCGCTGATTCCGCGCGGATATCGAAGTTGCGCGGCGCGAGCACGCGGACTCCTGTCAGGAAACCGCGTAGCGCGCTCACCCAGAAGCCACTGCCATCGAGCACCGCGACCACCACGCCGACATGCTCTGTGAGCGTGGGCAAGAGCTTGCCGATCTCGTTGCGCGCGCTTGCATCTGGCAGCTGCACCCGCTCGGTCATCAAGTGGATGTAAGAGTGGCGCACCGGACCCGCACGCTCTTTCAGATCGTGTGCGACTTGGCCGAGTTGCGCGATCGCCGCGCCGTCCATCGGACCGCGCCAGCCGACGACGACCACATTGCCGTGCAGGCCGATGCGGAAGTAAGCGGGCGCGTCGACGAGAATGTCGAGCTGCGGCGTCGGCAGGGGACCTGTCATGTGTCAGCTGACAAAAAAGCTTAGCGATTCGATCTGCAAGTCTCAACGCAGGCACCTGTAGGGGGAGGCCTGCGCCCGCCGCCGATGGCTGCAGTCACACGCTCCACCAGCGCTGGCCAACCATCGACGCTAGCCCGAAGCAGCTTGGTGAATTTCCCCCGGCTTCGACGAAGGGCTACGATGTGCGCATGGCGACCGAGAGGAGCACCCAGGCCAGGAAGACGGCGAAGACCAAGCGGGCGACGACAGCCAAGCCCAAGCCCGAGAACAACAAGCTCCTCCGGCCGATCGAGCCGCTGCCTGCGTTCGTACGCACAGCGTTCGGCAAGCGCGACTCGCTTGCCCAATATCGCGCCCGCCCGGACTACCAGCGCAACGACTACCTGCGCTGGATCGCACAAGCGAGCGCGAAGCGACACCGCACAAGCGGCTCGAGCCAATGTTGGACGAGCTCGATCGCGGTGACGCCTCCATGAACATGGCCTGGCGCTCCGGCTGAGTGGTGGTGTGAAACTTGTTTAGCTGCTTTAGAGATGATTAAATAAATACAGTTGTATGATGTGGTGCGTTGCCAGGGTGTCGCGCGCGGGGACTGAGGTGTCGAGTCAGCAGCGCCTGACCAGCATGGCCAGGACGAGGAATATCAACTTGACGTGCATGGGCGTCGCGAGTAACGCATGCGGACGCGCGAGGAAATGCGGTGCGTCTCGAGGGACAGATTTCAATCGTGCGAGAGCTGAGGTGGCCGGGTGAGCTGGCGCGCCTCGTCTTCAGCCTGTTGTGCGCGGCTCTGAGCGCCTGCACGCCAGTAGCGGCGGTCAAGCGCGAGGGAATGTCTGACAAACAAGGCGTACGCTCCGAGCTCAGCGACGGCGGCACGGTTGCCACAGAGGACGCCGCGCCTTCACGCACCATGACGGCCAACGTCGCCGATGCTTGCGATGAACCGGGCATGCGCTCCTGCTCGACAGACGACGCGCGCACGCCCTTGCGGTGCGAGGCGGCGGGCTGGCAGGCCCAAACCGCCTGCGGTCCGACAGAGCGTTGTGAGACCCAGCAGGGTGCGCGTCTGGGTACGTGTGTTCCCATCGCCAGCGAGTGCTTGAGCCACGGTCCCGACGAGGAGTTCTGCGCCGGCGACCTGATCCGCTCCTGCGACGACCTGGTGCTCAGCAAGGGCCGCAAATGCGAGCAGAGCCGGCGTTGCATGGACGTCGGCGGCAGCGCGCAATGCGTGTGTGCCGAAGGGTGGGTCGACGACGGCTCGGGGGCCGGATGTCAGATGCCGACCAGCTGTGCGACTGATAACGGCGGCTGCGACCAGCTCACCCAATGTCGCCAGAGCGGCGGCGCGCGCGTATGCAGCGAATGTCCGCCCGGCTACGAGGGCACGGGCGAGACGGGTTGTTTCCCTCAGCTGCTCACGCTCACGGCCGACCCCGGCATGCTCGACCCGGTGTTCTCTCCGGGGATCCACGCCTACCGCGTGCGCTTGCCGTTGTTGCAGCAGAGCGTGTTGGTCGCGACCAGCGCTGCCGAAGACGTTCGCATCAACCTCAACAACGACGAACAAGCGGCGCCTGCGAGCGGTTGGCAGGCTCCGCCGTTGACGCTCGGTGAGCACAAGGTCGAGATCAACCTGACCACGCCGCGCGGTCGCGAGAGCAAGTACGAGCTGCTGATCGAGCGCACCGGCGTGCAAGAAGCTTACGTTAAAGCGGCAGATCCCGATGACGCCGACGAGCTCGGTGGCAGCATCGCGATCTGGGGCGATACGATGGCGGTCGGCGTGTACAAGGAGGACAGCAGCAGCACGCGCGGCGACGCTGTCAACAACGACGCCGAAGACAGCGGTGCGGTTCGTGTCTACGTGCGCAGCGGCGGCGCTTGGGCTGAGCAGGCGTACCTCAAAGCCGATCCGCCGATCGCAGGTGATTACTTCGGGACCAGCGTCGCGTTACACGGGGACATGCTGGTGGTCGGTGCACCTGGCGCGAGCGCGCTCGTGCAGAGCACTCCGCACGGTGGCAGCGCGCATGTGTACACGCGCTCAGGCAACAGCTGGACGTTGCTGCAGAAGCTCTCCGCAGCTGGCAGCGGCGCTCAAGACTTGTTCGGGCAGAGCATCGCCGTCGACGAGCGGCGCGTGGTCGTGGGTGCGCCCTTCGAAGGCGGAGGTGCGGCGCTCAGCGGCGCGGTCTACTTGTTCGAGCGCACGGGCTCAGGCTTCGGCGAGCCGCGGCGCATCAAGGCCGCGCCGGTGCGGTCGAGCGGCCTGTTCGGTTGGTCGGTCGCGCTCGGTGCGGAGACCTCCGTCGTCGGCTCACCGCAGTATAATCCGCTCAGTCCATCGAGCACTGGCGCTGGTTTAGCCTATGCGTTCAGCAGCGCGGATTGGTCGCAGCTGCAAGAGCTCGCGCCCCCTGCAAGCCTCGAAGATGGCGCGACCTTTGGCTGGACGGTCGACGTTTCAGGCAGCACGATCGCAGCGGGTGCTCCGCGTGCCCGCTCAGGCAATGTCGGGCAGGCGCCTGGCGATGCTTTTGTGTATGAGCGCGCGAGCGGAGGCGCTTGGGGCATGACGCAGGCGTTTCGTGCGCCGAGGCCGCGTGCTTCCGATTGGTATGGCTACGTGGTCGAGCTGGCTTCGCCGACAACGCTCTTGATCGCTTCGGTCGGTGACGCGAGCGGCGCGTCCGGCGTGATGGCTGATCCCAACAGTGATGCTGCCGTCGACAGCGGCGCGATCTTGATGTACGGCCGGCACGGCAACGAGTGGTTGCAGACGACGTTTATCAAAGCTTCCAATCCCGACAAGCCGGACTACTTCGGCAGCGCGCTGAGCGTGTACGGCGACACGCTCGTGACCACGTCTCCTGGTGAGGCGAGCGATGCGGCGGGCGTGAACAGCGATCAAGCGAGCAACGCCGCACCATTTGCTGGTGCGGCGTACGTGTTTCACTGAGCGCTACTGTTGCTGCGAGCCAGCTTCGCACTCGAGCTTGACCGAGACGCCGCGGGGCGGGTGCGCGTCTTCGCTGAACGCGATGCGCTGCAGGCCTTCGGCGCAGATCGCGTCCAGGTTGGACGAGAAGTCGTCGTAGTACCAGCCTTTGCCGCCATCAGCGACAGCGCCGTCTGTGACAGCGAGCTGCTCGATCGCGCAGCGCTGACCTCGGTTTTCGCCATCTTGTGCTTCGACATCATCGTCGAGCAAGCCTTTCAGCTGTGAGCACTCGGTGGGCGTCTCGTCGGGCAGACCCTGGCTTTCCACATCATCCGCAGTTGGCAGCTCCCAGAATAGCTTGCAGCTCACGAGGTCTTGATCGTTGCGGCTCAGCCGCTGTGGCATGCACATTTCGGAGAGCGACTTCGCCATGCTGTACACGAGCATGTCGATGGCAGGTCCGAAGTCTTCTTGGCAGATCGACTGCACCATGCCGGTAGGCCCGAACGCGCGCGCCAGCTCCACGATCCGGCGCGGAGGATAGGCTGTGGATGGTTGCTCTTCACCCGGTGGAGGCGGGCGCACGCACGATGGCGTGAGGTTGCCTTGGCCCGTGCCGGGCATCGTGCTCGGGTCGACCTGTTCCTGCATCCGCGGGTCGTTCATGATCGTGTCGTAGAACGCTTCGCGCGAGCTCTTGTCTGTGAAGTCAGTCTTACCGATCACGTCGGAATCTACGAGATCTGCGGGGACGCCGGCGATCGCCGAGAACACCACGAGGTCTTCGCGACCCGGACGCAACGAACGAAAAGCTTTCAGGTAGCGGTCGCGAACGTCGTAAGTGAATTCCTTGTGGAGGAAGCAGCGCAGGTTGATGTCTTCCGAGCGCAGTGGGTCGCCTTCCTCTAGCTGATTGTTGGGCCTCAGGTGCTTGGTGTCTTTGACCGAGCAATCTTCTTCGTCAGTGAGCAGCACGATCGCGAGCAATGACGGATCTTCGGGATCGTTGCGCAAGAAGCCGAGGTTTCCGCCTTCCGCGATCGGAAGATCGCCGCGCCCCCAAGTTGCATCGAACGAGGTAGCGATAAAGCGCGTTGCGGACTCAGCGATCGCGTCGCCCTCTTCGTTGTAGATGTAACGCGGCATCAGCGCTTTGAGCGGCGCTTCGAGTTGTTGCTCGAAGCCGCAACCGCCCGTGCCGAGCTGCGCGACGCACGCGAAGTCTCGTGCGAGATCGCTCGCGCTGGAGGTGCCGGCTTCATACATGAGGAAGCTCGGATACTGCGCGGCACAGTCGCGGTCGCCGCGCGGTTGAGTCTCGAGCCGACCATCGTCGCCGCCGTCAGCGTGACAGGACGGGGGCAGCTCGACGCCTGCGATCCCCATGTCGGTCGAGACCACGCCAACATGCAGGTCGCGCACTGGCGTAAACGGACGCGTGTCATCCGGAGCGCGTAGGCCCGTGGTGAGAGCCTCCATCAAGCGCGGGAACTGCGCGCGCAGCTGGGCTTGCTCCCCCGCCATGGAGTTCGAGTTGTCGATCACAAACAGGAGATCGACCTTGTCCACGCGCGCAATGCTGAATGCTTCCGCACTCTTCTGCACCGAGGTCGCGGCCCTTCTTCCCCCTCCGGTCTCATTCCCTGTGCCGCAAGCGAGCGCGCCCACGCACCCCATAGTCACTGTCCATCCCCGCATATTCTACCCTCCGAAGAGCCCAGACCGCCGCTGAGAGCGGCGTATTCAGTGGGTGTCCAGGGGTAGCGAAAACTGTTGGGCCGGCTACTGGCAGTCCACTCGATGCGAGCGGCGCCTCGTTTGGCCTATGCCCGTCTATGCAGCGCCGCCGTAAGCGACGGTCGCATGCGCATGCGAGCTCGAGCCTTTGATTGAACTACAAACGTATGCGGCCTAGGGTGCAAAGACCTGCAACTGGGGGAGCCCGCGTGGCACACGGCTCAGCGCTGAAAAAGCAAACGATCCAGCGCGCCTTGGGCATATGCGCCGACGTGATAGTCCTTGCGGACACCTCGCATCTCGACCCAGCGCTCGTCGTCTTGGAAGGGCGCGAGCACGTTGGCGAGTGTCGCATCGCCCGTCTCGACGATCACATCGATCGCGATCGCGATCAGCCCGGTGTCGGTCCCCTGCAAAAAAGGCTTCAGCGCTGCAACGAGCTGATCGTTGTCCGCTGTGGCTTCTTTCAGGATCCAGGGCAGCTCGAGCGTGACCGAGTGATCACCTGCGCGGCGTGCAAGCGCGCGCTGCACGCTTTGCAGCAGCTGCGGGTAGTGGGCCTGGCCGTACTCGACGAGCAGCTCTTTGGCCTCGCCGAATGCGTCGTCGTCGGCGAGCGTGTCGATCAGCAGATCGAGCTCTTCTGGGGAAAGCGGCTGGTCGGTCATAGGCGGTCAGCCAGTCACAACACAGGACGTTTGGGAAGGCAAGCCTGCCTTCTCCGGGTGTACGCACGCCATGAGCACGAAGCATCCATTCTCCACCGGTCTGTGCAGCTTTACTCCGCGCGCAGGCGTGAGTCGCTTCATCGGCGATCCAGTAGACCTGATCACCGGCGCGCTCGTCGACCAGGAGACGGACTTCCGCCTGCCGGGCGCGGCCGGCACCTTTTCGTGGGTCCGTAGCTACGACAGTCGGAACGCGTCGCAAGATCGCGGACTCGGCCCGGGCTTTCGGCACAGCCTAGATTGCGAGCTGCAGTTCGACCTCGATGGCATGGCGTATGTCGATGCCAGCGGACAGGTCAGCTATTACAGCGTGCCTGCAGCCGATGGCGACGTCGTGACCGAGGACGGGCACGAGCTGGAACGCGTGAACGCGCGCAGCTATCGGCTGCACGAGTCCGACGGGCGAATGCTCGACTTCTCGTTTCGGGGCTCGGAGCGCGCAGCGCGCCTCGTGTCAGTGACGATCGGTGAAAGCGTCTACGTGCTTCACCACGAGGCTGCGACGCTGTCGGCGATCGGGCTGGGTCCGCTCGGCCGCCTTCAGCTGCAGTGGAAAGACGGGCGCATCTCGCGCATCGTTTTGGCGCAAGACGACAACGAGACGGAGCTCGCGCTGTATCGCTACGATGAAAAAGGTCGGCAAGTCGAAGCCAGAAACGTGCATAAGCACAGCTTGCGCTACGAGTACGACGATCATTCTCGCGTGATCAAGAAGACGGATCGGCGCGGCTTTAGCTTTCAGTTCAAGTATGACGCGCACGGGCGCTGCGTCGACTCGCGCGGGGAAGACGGCGCTGAAGCAGTGACGCTCGAGTATCGCCCGATCGAGCGCACCACGATCGTGACCCGCCACGACGGGGGGAAGTGGACCTATCAGTACATCGACGCCGGCGTGATCACGAACGTGCTCGATCCGTGCGGAGGCTCGCAAGCGTTTTTGCCGGACGATCTGGGTCGCGTGTGTGAGGAGATCGATGGGCTCGGTAACAGCACGCTCGTGCTCTACGACCCGCAGGGCGCCGCGTACGCGAAGCTGGATCCGCTCAAATACGTGATCCCGTTGCCTGAGGATCCGGAGCAAGCGCACCCGCTCGAGCATCGAGTCGCTGACAGCCCGCTCGAGCGTGAGCTCGGGTCACTGTTCGCGGTGCCCACGCGCCTGCCCACGGGCGACACGCCGCTGTGGGAGCTGCCTGCATCGGTACGCAACAACGTGACGACTGCAGACGCTGAGTGGGGCGGAGCCACGCGCATTCAGCGCAATCTGCAAGGCTTGCCGCTGCGCGAGGAGCGGGAAGAGGGCGCGCCGCGACGTTGGGCGTTCGATGAAAACGCCAACGTCCGCTGGGAGATCGACTTCGACGGGAGCAAGAGCAGCTTCGAGTATGAGTCTGGAAATCACCTCGCGAAGCGCGTCGATGCGCGCGGCGCCCTGACGCAGTTCGAGCATTCGCCCACCGAAGAGCTCACTGCGCTCACCGACCCTGGCGGCACGCGCAGTGAATACGTGCTCGACCAGAAGGATCGGGTGGTGGAGGTGCGACGGCACGGTCGGCTGAAAGAGCGCTACGCGTACGATCGCGCAGACAACCTGATCGAGAAGCGCGACGGCCGCGGCGAGTTGTTGCTCGAGATGACTTACGGCGCCGGCAACGTGGTGCTGGCGCGGCGCTTCACCTCGGGCGAGGTACAAAACTTCGACTACGACGAGCACGGTCGTTTGATCGCGGCGATGGGTGAAGCGGGACCTTGCACCTTTACGTACGCACCGACCGGTGAACGCCTGTCTGATCTGCGGGCGGAATCAGGCGTCGAACATTCGCGCGCTGAGCTGCACGGACGTACTACGACGGTGCTCGAGCGCTTTGTCACGCGCTATCACATCGGTCGCAGCGGAGAGCTGCAGGTCACCGATCCTTCGGGTGGTAGCTGTACGCTGCGGCAGATCGGGCACGGGATCTACGAGCGCAGCTGGAGCGGCGGCGCTCGCGAGCTCAGCCAATACGACGTCTCCGGCCGCTGTCTACTCAAGGCGCTGTACACCGGCGGCGGGGACGAGGCCCCGTGGATCCGCAGCTATCGCTTGTCGGGCGAAGGTGATCTGCTCGCTGCGCGCGACAGTCAGCGTGGAGAGACACGCTACCACTACGATGCGGCGCATCACTTGCAGCGCGTGGAGGACTCGGATCGCCGAGTCGACAGCTACGAGCACGATCTCGCAGGCAACCTGCTCAGGATGCCGAACCCGTTCTTGGAAGGGCGCAAGCTCGACGAAGGCGTGCGCTTCGCAGTGGGCGATGGCAATCGCCTGCACGGCGCCAACGGCGAACAGTTCCACTACGACGATCGCGACTCGATCGTGCGCCGCAATCGCTGGGACGGCGCGACCGACTACGTACGCGACTCGCTCGATCAGCTGAAGACGATCAAGAGGCCCGGGCTCGATTTCAGCGCGCGCTACGATGTGCTTGGACGCCGCACGCACAAGACAGTGCAGGGCGCGACGACAGAATACTACTGGGATGGCGACCGGCTGATCGCGGAGCGCTTCGCGAATGGCGGCGTGCGCGTCTATGTGTACGCGGCCGACCGCGCGCTTGTGCCGCTTCTGTTCGTGGATTACGCGCGGTTCGACGCGGAGCTGTCGAGCGGGCGGCGCTATTTCATTGTGAGCAATCATTTGGGCGCAGTCGAGCGCGTGCTGAACGACCGCGGCGAGATCGTGTGGCGTGCTGAGCTCGACCCGTATGGTCTGGCGCACGTCGCTGCGAAGTATCAACGTTTCTATCAACCACTGCGCTGGCCCGGCCACTTCTACGACGCTGAAACTGGCCTGCACTACAACCGCTTCCGCTACTACGATCCGAGCTTAGGGCGCTACCTGGAGAGCGATCCGCTCGGCATCTCCGGTGGAGTCAATCTGTACGCGTACACTGTTAACCCGTTGCGTGATGTGGATGTGTTGGGGCTGAAGTCCAAGTGCCCCAACTCACTCGAGTGCCGCGTGCGCAAGTTGCTGGGCTTGCAGGGTAAGCCGCAGGGGGAAGCGTCGTTGGTGCAGAAGCACCTGACGACGGTGATGAAGCGCGGAGAGTCGCGCTTGAGGACCAAGGCGCAACGAACCGAAGCGCGCGGCGAAAGAGATGCCGCGCTGTTCATGCACAAAGCGAGTAAGACGAAGGGTCACAAGTTCGAAGGCTTCCAACTCGAGAAGGGCTACAGTCCGGGGCGTGGCTTCGACCAGATTTGGGTGAAGAGGGACAACGGGAAGGTCACGCACGTGCTGATCGTGGAAGCCAAGGGCCGGAACCAGGAAACGGGCACTGCGGCAAAGCTCGGCACGACAGCTACCATGGACAAACAGATGGGCGACAAGTGGGTCGGCAAGAACGCAGAGCTGCTAGCGAAGAACGGCAAGACGGCAGAGGATCAAGCGCTGGGACGGGACATTCAAGACGGCATAGAGAGTGGTGATCCAGAGGTAAGCGGCGTTGTGATAACCGGCGGGAATGAGTCGACTGGACACACGACATCCCCCGGTTCCATTATCCCGTACTCGTGAGCTGCGAGAGTTGAATCACATGGCATTGCAACTGAACAAAGACACCAAGAAGACGCCTGATTCCCCCGCGCAGAGGAAAGCGCTCGACGAGGCCGTGCAGCGCTTGGAGAAGGTCCGAAACTCATCGAAGATCGACCAGATCAAGCGATGGTCGTCGACACACAACGTCAACATCAACATCGGCCTCAGGCGCTATCAGTTGGAAGTCGCAGACGAAACAGTCGTCGATGCTTTTCGACAGGCGGCCAGCGCGGGCAGCCTGCACTGGGCAGCTCGGCAGGACCCTGGAAACTCCAACGAGCATCAGACTTTGATGAGCTGGTCATGGGTGATCGCGTTCGGGAGCGTGGAAGAGCGCAAAAAGCTGAGTCAGGTGGAGCAGAAGCTCTTCGCCACAGATGAAGACAAGGACTACACAGAGACGCGTTCTTTGTTGTGCGTGCTGCAGGGCTACCTCTCGAGCGGGCAGCTCGACGTCAAAGCAGCAGATGCGATCGTTGCCGCAGCCAGTCACAAAAAGGCGAGTCGTGCAGCCAGCATCACAGCAAAGCCGTATGCAGAGGGCTTGATCGCTCTGTCTCAAGGCAACGCGGAAGCGTGGAACGTTGCGATGGCGGCACTGCTCAGCGAGCATGAACGGCACGCTTTTCGTGGAGAGCTGGTCGATCTTTGCGACGGCTACATGGCACCCTTTCCGCTGTCGCTTCTCCGGCTAGGCATCGAGCGCGGCCTTGTGTGCAGCATCAAGTCTCTGCATCTACCCGTTCGGCTCGTGGAGCAAGCATGGAAACTTTCGGTTTCAGGCTGATCGAAACGACAGACCTTCCGCGTCGCGACAAGCTCGACAAAGCCGGCGACTACCATGAGGCGGTGCGCGAGGCTGCGCTCGAAAACGGCGCGATGTGGGAGGACTTTCGGATCCGCGACAGTGAGCTCCGGGCTCACTTGCGGAATCTCGGCACGCTCGCTGGCTTGGGCGCCAAGCTGCTCGAGTTGGTTCGCGAAACGCCGCCGCCGTCAGCGGCCAAGAAGGTCCCGGGCTTCAGCTATATCGACTTGAAAGAAGTCGAGCCCACCCTGCGCGCATTGGCGAACCTTACACCAGCCACCCTCGAAGCGATCGAATCCGACGACGACCTCGCCGCCGTCTACCACTTGTTAGTCGGTGTGCTGGAAGAAGCGCGAACGCGCGAGTTACACGTTGCCGTCGTCGAGCTGTAAGCGCTCGTAGATCATGTAGACGTCGGAGCGGGCGTATTCGGAGCCGGGTTTGAGGTGAGGTTGGCGGACGAAGCCAAAGCGGGCGTAGAGCCGCATGGCTGGGGCCAGTTTTGCGTTGGTCTCGAGGAATAGCAGCCGTCCGCTGCGGGCTTCGAAGTCGGCGACGGCTGCCGCTATCAGCTGCTCTCCGATGCCGCGCCGTTGGTGGCCCGGTGAGACGGCCATCTTGGTCAGCTCGTAGCTGCCGTCGCCGCTCGGCTTGAGCGCGCAAGTTCCGACGACCTCTTCACCCAGCAATGCAAACCAGATCGCTCCACCCTTCGCTAAGATCTCTTGCTCGGGGTGCAAGAGCGCGCGCTCGTCAGGTGGCTCCATCGCGAAGTACTGCTCGATCCATGCTCGGTTCAGCTCATAGAAGTGCCGCCGTAGCTCAGCTTCGTACGGCACGATCCGAACAGTTGCGTCAGTGTTAGCCATGGGGCCGAAGCTTAGCTGAGCCAGGGGGCGAGTGCTTCCGGAGCCAAGCCGAAGCGCTGGATCGCTTTGCTGCAGGTGTCTGCGTCGAGCTTGCCTTGGTCTTTGAGCTCGCTGAGCGCGGCCAGAACGATGTGTCGATGGTCGACCTCGAAGAAGCTGCGCAAGGCGGCACGTGTGTCGCTGCGACCGAAGCCATCGGTGCCTAACACGCGGTATGGTGCCTGCAGATAGCCCGCGATCAGCTGCGGCCAGGCTCTCGCGTAGTCAGTCGCTGCGATGATCGGGGCAGGGCCGGGTAAGCAGCGCGCAAGGTGGCTGGTGCGTACCGGCTTTTGAGGATGCAGCCGGTTGTCGCGCTCGACCTCACGCGCGTCGCGTGCAAGCTCGCTGAAGCTCGTCGCGCTCCAGACTTCAGCGCGAATACCCCATTCGTTCGCGAGCAGCTCGGCGGCGCTCAGCACCTCGCGCAGGATCGCACCCGAGCCGAGCAGGCGCACCCTCGCGCGCTCCTGTGCGGGTTCACTGGTCGTGAAGTGATAGAGGCCCGCGATGATCTCCGCTTCGATGTTTTGGCCTGCACGCAAGCTCGGTTGCGCGTAGCTCTCGTTCATCAACGTGACGTAATAGAAAACATCATGGTGTTGCTCGAGCATCTGGCGCATGCCGTAATCGAGGATCACCGCCAGCTCGCTCGCGAAGCATGGATCGTACGCGCGGCAGCTTGGCACAAGGGCGGCGTGCAACAAGCTGCTGCCGTCTTGGTGTTGCAAGCCTTCGCCACCGAGGGTCGTGCGACCGGAGGTGGCACCGAGCAGAAAGCCGCGCGCGCGTTGATCCGCTGCCGCCCAGATCAAGTCGCCGACGCGCTGGAAGCCGAACATCGAGTAGAAGATGTAGAACGGCAGCATCGCGAGGTGGTGTGCGGAGTAGCTGGTGGCTGCAGCCGTCCAGCTGCTGATCGCACCCGCTTCGCTGATGCCTTCTTCCAAGATCTGCCCGTCGCGTGCTTCGCGGTAAGCGAGCACCGAGCCGATGTCTTCAGGCTCGTAGCGCTGACCCACACTCGAGTAGATGCCGACTTGGCGAAACAGGTTGGCCATGCCGAACGTGCGCGCTTCGTCCGCGACGATCGGCACCACGCGCGGGCCGAGCCGCTTGTCGCGCAACAGCCCGGTGAGCATGCGCACGAACGCCAACGTGGTGCTCATCTCTTTTTCGTCGGCTTGCAATGCGAACTGCGCGTATTCCGCGCGCGCCGGCACGCTCAGGGTTTCCGCTGACACGCCGCGTGTCGGCAGATAGCCGCCGAGAGCGGCACGCCGTTTGTGCAGATAGCGCAGCTCCGGGCTGTCTTCGCTCGGCTTGTAGAACGTCAGCGCCGCGGCGGCGTCGTCGCTCATCGGCAGCTCGAAGCGGTTGCGGAACGCGATGAGGTCCGCACGCTCGAGCTTCTTCTGCTGATGTGTCGTCATGCGCGCTTGCGCGCTCGGGCCCATGCCGTAGCCCTTCTTGGTCTGCGCCAAGATCACCGTGGGCTGACCCTCGGTCTCTGTCGCAGCGTGATAGGCCGCGTAGATCTTCACGTGGTCGTGCCCGCCGCGCTTCAAGCTATCGATCTGCGCGTCTGTCAGGCCTTGCGCGAGCGCGGCGAGCTCGGGGTCTTGGCCGAAGAAATGATCACGATTGTAGCGCCCGTCGTTGGCCGCGAATGTTTGGAACTGCCCGTCGACCGTGTTGGCGAATGCACGCTCGAGCGCGCCCGTCTTGTCGCGCGCAAACAAGCCGTCCCAGTCGGAGCCCCAGACTGTTTTGATCACGCGCCAACCAGCGCCTCCGAACAGCGCTTCTAGCTCGTCGATGATTCGACCGTTGCCGCGCACCGGTCCGTCGAGCCGTTGCAAGTTGCAGTTCACCACCCAGATCAAGTTGTCGAGCTTTTCGCGCGCAGCAAGTGTGAGCGCGCTCATGCTCTCGGGCTCGTCCATTTCACCATCGCCGAACACGCCCCAAACCCTGCGTGCCGCTGACGACTGCAGGCCGCGGTGCTCGAGGTAGCGGATGAAGCGCGCTTGGTAGATCGATGCGATCGGCCCGATGCCCATAGAGCCGGTAGGAAACTGCCAGAACTTCGGCATCAACCACGGGTGCGGATAGCTCGACAGGCCTTGCGCGCCCTGCTGATTCGCGGTGACCTCTTGTCGGTAGTGCGCGAGATCGCGCTCTGACAGCCGGCCCTCGAGAAACGCACGCGCGTACACGCCCGGCGCGGAGTGCGGCTGATAGAAGATCAGATCACGCACGCGAAAGAAGTGATTGAAGCCGACCTCGAACAGATCGGCGGCGCTCGCATAACTCGCGATGTGCCCGCCCAGCTCACCGTAGGCTTTGTTCGCGCGCACGACCATCGCCAACGCATTCCAGCGCATGATCGCGGCGAGCCGCTCTTCGAGTGCGAGGTCGCCAGGAAAGCTCGGCTGCTTGTCCGCGGGGATGGTGTTGATGTAGGGCGTGTTGCGCGGCGGGATCCATGAGATGCCGGGCCCCATCGCGTGCGCGGCGAGCATGTCCATGATCTTACGCGCGCGCTCGGGACCATCCGCCGCTACCAGCGACAAGAGCGCGTCGCGCCACTCCGCCAGCTCTTCGTCCGCGGGCTGGTCACCCTCTGCCATGCCGGCGATCGTACCAGCTAATTCGCGTAACGCGTGCCTGTGCCGGCGTTCGACGGCGCCTTGGACTTGAGGGCCAAACTTTCTCGTGGGGTTGGCGCTCTCGTCTTAGGCGCCGTGTATCGCAACGTGTGGGCAACGTTCCCTGCGTGCCCGAGCTCGCCGAAGATCGCTTACGGGCACGGCTGACCATTGGTCGCAAGTTTTCATGCGATTCTGCGGCTAGGCAGCTCGCCGCGTCGAGAAGGATCAACAGGGAGGCGAGGAGCCGGGGAGATTTTTGTTGTTCGTGAGACGGCGGAGACCGTGCTTCAGGTAGGTGATTACCTGGGCCTCATGAACCGGCAGCAAGCGCTCCACGGCCTTCAGCTCCACCAACAGTTGATTGCCGACGATCAAATCGAGTCGATAACCTGGCTGTAGGTCAATGCCCTTATAGCGAACCGGCAACACCTTCTGGCGTTGGTACGGTATGCCTGAAGTTATGAGCTCATAGCAGAGACACTCTTCGTAGACTGATTCGAGTAGGCCCGGACCCAGATGGCGATGAACCTCGATACACGCTCCAATCACTGCCTCGGACCAAATT